>Ga0187852_1000001_pt1 | contig 275788 bp, 261 predicted proteins | sample June2016WEW_6_40_FD_134511 | JGI IMG/M metagenome (GOLD analysis project Ga0187852, IMG submission 134511) | Peatland microbial communities from SPRUCE experiment site at the Marcell Experimental Forest, Minnesota, USA - June2016WEW_6_40 | ecosystem: Environmental > Terrestrial > Soil >... | reverse complement strand
GGCGACGACCGCGAAGCCTCTGCCGGCGTCGCCCGCCCGCGCCGCCTCGACCCCCGCGTTCAGGGCGAGCAGATTGGTCTGGAACGCGATCTCGTCGATCACGCCGATGATCTGGCTGATCTGTTGCGCCGATTTGGCGATGGCGTCCATCGCCCCGACCGCTTGGCGCACCACGACGGCGCTCTTCTTGGCGTCCTCGTCGGCGGCGGCGACGACCTGGCGCGCATGGATCGCCCCTTCGGCCGATTTCTTGACGGTCGCGGTGATCTCGTCGAGCGCGGCCGCCGTCTCCTCGAGGCTTGCCGCCTGCTGTTCGGTGCGGCGCGACAGGTCGTCGGAGGCCGCCGATATCTCCTGCGTCCCGGAGTGGATGGCGTCGGTGCTGGAGACGACCGACAGCATGGTTTGCTTCAATTTGTCGATCGCCTCGTTGAAATCGTCCCTGATCTGCGCGTATTTCTCGGAGAAGCCTTCCCCAAGGCGGATTCTCAGGTCGCCGGCGGCGATGTTCTTGAGGCCGTCGCCGAGCCGGCGCACCGCCTCGGCCTGCTCTTCAGCCGCTTTGGCCCGTTCGGCCGCCGTCCGCTCGCGCTCCGCCTCGGCGGCGGCGCGGTGCGCGGCCGCATCCGCCTCCAGCCGCACGCGTTCGACGGCGTTGTCCTTGAACACCTGAACGGCTCGAGTCATCCGGCCGATCTCGTCATCCCGTGCAATGGCGGGCAGGGCGACGTCGCTGTCGCCTTGGGCGAGCGCGGTCATTGCCGCGCTCAAGGCGTCGAGGCGGCGCGAAAGGGCGAGGACCACTATGCCCGCAAAGCCGCCGATCGCCAGCAAGAACGCGAACGCGACGGCGCTCGAAATGAAGACCCTGCGCCAGATCATCGCGCTGATGTCGTCGATATAGACGCCGGTGCCGAGCGTCCATTTCCAAGGGGCGAACAGCTTGACGAAGGACAGCTTCGCCGAAGGCTGATCGAGCGGCGCGCCGGGTTTCGCATATTGATAGTCGACGAAGCCCTGGCCTTGCTCGGCCGCAACCTTGTGCATTTCCACCGAGAAGAGTTTACCGGTCGGATCCGCCTGCTTCGAACCGTCGACCCCTTCCTGATCGGGACGAACGCCGTGAACGATGGTGACGACGTCGTTGTCTTGAATAAAGAAGTAATCGTTCGTGTTGTAACGCATCGCGCGCACGTTGGCTTTCGCGCGCTCTTGCGCCTCGGCCTCGGTGATCTTGCCGCTCTTGTAGTCGTCATATTGCCGCTCGATGACTTTATAGGCGACTTGAATGACGGTCTTGAGCTCGTCCTGACGGGCGGCGTAGATTGCGCTTGCTTCCATCCAGGTGAGCACCGCGACAATCGCGATGAGCGCGGCGGCAAAGAGCGCGACGATCCCCGCGAGGCGAGCGCGGATCGATCCTAAGAGCCGGGGCCGTTCGATCTGTGTTTGGGGCGTCATCGGACGAGGCTTCCTTCGCTTGGGGTTCCGCCCGACTTCCGTTGGTGCGGCTTGTCTCTGGGTCGTCCGTTTGCGCTATGACCGGAGCGAACGTTCGGCGTCATGCCATCGACCCGCTTTTGGGCGACCGGATCGACACGTCGTTGTGACCAATAGGGCCGGCGAACGGTTAAAATCGGTTTAACCCGCCGCTCAAAATAGCCGTTGCGCCGACACGTCCGTATTCGCCCGCTTTGTCGATCCTCCGCCCCGACGAACGCGCGCTCGCGGCGATGGCGGCGCAAGGCCTGCACGGCGCGGGGCGCGACAAAAGGGAAATTCGGGCGTGGCGCCGCAATCCGAGGTCCTGGTTTTTCCGGGCGCGAAGGGCTCATCGCGGCAGTTGCAATATTTCCGTCTTGCCCATATGGCCAGCGCGGCGCCGAAGGCTTTGCTCGATAGCGGGACCAACACGAAGGTTGCGCTCGGCGCTGCGGCGCCGCACGCGCCGGCGATGAGCGATTTCGATCGGGGCCTTCTCGCCATCGTCGAAACGGAGATTGGGCCCGTGTCGATGCGGATGAGGATTCGTCGAAATCGCCAGCATCCACGTCTTGGTTATGAGATGAGGGCGGAGCCCCGCGACTTCGAGAGCCACGGGCGCAAACGACGATCGCGAAACGCGGTCCCCAATGATGCTTCGGGAGGACAAATGCTCGACCAGGCGGTGGTGGATGTCGGCGAGATCATCGAGCGACAGAAGCTGAGCGGCTTTTTGATCCGGCTCGTATGCCTGTCGTGGATCATCACGTTCTTCGATGGTTTCGATATGAACGTGATTTCCTATGCGGCGCCGTATCTGGCCGCCGACTATCGTCTCGATCGGGTGATGGTCGGCAATATATTCAGCATCGGCCTTGTCGGCACGATGATCGGCGGCTTTCTCTTCGGCTATCTCGGCGACCGCATCGGGCGTCGCCCGGCGATCATTCTGGCGACCGCCTCCTTCGGCGTTCTCACGCTCGGCTTCGCGCTCGCGCAAAGTTACGGGGCCTTGTTGGCGCTGCGTTTGATCACCGGCGTCGCCATCGGCGGCATGCTGCCGTTGAGCTGGGCCCTCAACATAGAATTCGCTCCCAAGCGGTACCGGTCGACGGTCGTGACCTTGGTCATGATCGGCTATTCCTTGGGAACGGCGATGGGCGGGCCTGCGTCTCTCCTGCTCATTCCCAAGTTCGGGTGGCAAGCCGTCTTCGTTTTCGGCGGCGTGGCGTCGATCCTCGCCGCTGTCGCGCTGGTCTTGTTCCTGCCGGAGTCGATCCGCTTCCTCGCCAGCAAAGGAAAGCGCCCTGACACGATCGCTCGAATCCTGCGGCAGTTGGCGCCGCTGACACGGATACCCGCCGGCGCCCGCTTCGAAGTCGTCGACGAAGCGAACCGCACCACGTCGTTCAGGTTCTCCGCGCTCTTCCTGGGGGAGCTGCGGCTCATCACGCCGCTGCTTTGGATCGCCTATATCTTCAGCTCGATGACGACCTTCTTCCTTGCGACGTGGACGCCTCTCGTGTTCGAGGCGGTCGGATTCACCCGCGCCACCGCGGCCATGGCGGGAACCGTGAATACCCTATGCGGCGCCCTGGGCGGGCTGCTTCTCATGCGGTTCACCGACATCAAGGGCCCCATCGCGATCACCGCCATGCCGGCGTTGGCGATTCCGTTGCTCCTGGTGACGGGGCTCGGCAATCTCGGAGACGCCGGTTTTCTCGTCGCGAACGCGCTGGTCGCGCTGTTCGTCATCGGCGGCCATCTCGGTCTGCACAGCATTGCCGGGATATTCTATCCCAGCGCCTACCGCGGCAATGGCGCCGGCTGGGCGACCTCGATCGCAAAAATCGGTTCGATCGCCGGCCCATGGCTCGCCGGGCTGATCCTTTCCACGCATCTTCCGGTCAAGAACATTTTCGCGATCGTCGCCGTCTGCCCGGCCATCTTCGTGGTTTGCATCTTCATCGTCGGCAGAGGGAGCGTCCGCGCCCGACATCAACCGCCTTCCGCGGACTAACGGAATCCGACGAGATCCATAGTCTGAGCTGCCGCTGCAAAGAGCCGTGGGGATTGCCAGCCGAGAAGATCGGCAAGACGGCTCGCTACGGCGGAAGTCCGTCCGCCGCGCGCGCGACGGACGGCATAGGCGTTGAACTTATTTCTTGACCAGCGGGCAGTCGCCCTGCGCCAGGGGACGGAAGGCCTCGTCGGCGGGAATCGTCCCGACGAGTTTGTAGTAATCCCAGGGATATTTCGATTCGGCCGGCGACTTCACCTCGAAGAGATACGCGGGGTGGATCACGCGTCCGTCCTCGCGAATGACGCCCTTGCCGAACAGCGGATCGTCGGTCGGCATTTCCTTCATCTTGGCGACCACCTTGGCGCCGTCATGCGGATTGCCGCCCATCGCGTCGAGCGCCTTGAGGTAGTGGACGACCGAGGAATAAACGCCGGCTTGCACCATCGTCGGCTCGGCATGGTTCTTCATGCGCTTGGAGAAGCGCTCGGAGAAGGCGCGGGTGCCGTCGTTCATGTCCCAATAGAACGTCTCGGTGAATTCCAGACCTTGCGCGACGTCGAGTCCAAGCGCGTTGACGTCGGTGATGAAGAGCAGCAGCGCCGCGAGCTTCTGACCGCCTGCCGCTATGCCGAACTCGTGCGCCTGCTTGATCGCGTTCGTCGTGTCGCCGCCGGCATTGGCGAGCCCGATGACCTTGGCCTTCGAGGATTGCGCCTGCAACAGGAACGACGAGAAGTCGGGCGTGTTGATCGGGACGTTGACGCTGCCGAGAACCTTGCCGCCATTGGCTTCGATGACTGCCGAAGTGTCGCGCTGAAGCGCGTGGCCGAAGGCGTAGTCGGCGGTGACGAAGAACCAAGTGTCGCCGCCGGCTTTCACCACCGCCTTGCCCGTCCCATTGGCGAGCGCGTAGGTGTCATAGGTCCAATGGATCGTGTTGGGGGTGCAGGCCTTCCCGGTGAGGTCGGAGGTCGCCGCGCCGGAATTGAGAAATACGCCGTTCTTCTCCTTGACGACCGCGGAGACCGCCAGGGCGACGCCGGAATTCGGCACGTCGACGATCACGTCGACCTTGTCCTCGTCGAACCATTTGCGCGCGACGCCGACGCCGACATCCGGCTTGTTCTGATGGTCGCCGGTGAGGACGTCGATGGTCCAGCCCTTCCTCGTCAAGCCGCTGTCCTCGACCGCCATTTGCGCCGCCAGCGTCGAACCGGGGCCGCCGACGTCGGCATAGAGGCTGGCCTGATCGCTCAGACTGCCGATCTTGACCACTTTGTCGTCTGCATAAGCGACCGTGGCGAACAGCAGGCTCGCGACGACCGTGCTCAGATATGTCGATTTCACAGTTTCTCTCCCTTGGACTAAATGTCGTAAAGCGATCAATCGCCGAGATATTCGCGCCACTTGTCCATATTGGCGCTCGGCTCGGCGCCGGAAAATAAATCGACGATCTCGCGTGATCGGCCTCCCCGACTGGCCCAATGCGGATGTTAGTGCGCGGGGCGCCGCAAAGCTAGTGCGGCGCTCGGCGCCCAGCGATCGATGACGGGTTCGGCGACGTGAATCAGGCTGTCTCGAGCGCGTCGAGGGGCGCCGCGCGTTTGAAGCTTTGCGGCGCCAAGGGAACGCCGACGCCCTTGCCGGTCGAGACAAAACGCCGCAGGAGAAATGCGTCTCGACGATTGAAAATGCGGCAATTCCCGCGTTCGACTTGCCTTCGGCGCGTCGCAAAACGGTTCGCAAAGATGTCGGCGGTGGTCTGTGCTTGCCAAGAACCGGAAAAGGTCGGATGTTTTATGCGAGTCGGACACCATCCCGGGAATGTCCGCTCAGCGGCATGATGACGGCCCGGCGGTTGATCCAGGTCATTGCGCGATTGCGACTGCTCGGCGCGTGATCGGGTAGGGAACGCGGGAGGATTTGATGCAGATCCACTATGATCGTTCAGCAGGGAAACCCACGACGTCTGACGAGGGCGAGGATCTTCTACAGTGTCGGATGACGATCTTGGGTCTCGACAGCGGCGCCATCGAACGCGACTTCAGGGAGGCGTTCGACAGAATTAAGCGAAATTGCGCGAGTTGCAGCGTTCGGGCGCCCTGCGCCCTGGACTTGAAGCGCGACCCCACCAACCTGGCGTGGGAAGCGTATTGTCCCAACTCCGGCGCGCTCAATGCGCTGGTGGCGCTCACCGAGGCGATTCACTGAGGGCGGCGGCGGGCTAAGCGGTCGCCGCAGGCCGTCGCGCCGGAGATCGTGCGAGGAGGCGCGCCGGCGCCGTTGACGCGCTCGCGCGCGCATGGTTCGTTGCTTAGCGCGCGGCTCCTCGCGCTTCCCGGCGCAGCCATGAATCCACCTGTTCGCACCGAGATCGACGGACCGGTCTCGACGATCCTGATGAGCCGCCCGGAGCGCCGCAACGCGGTCGACGGGCCGATGGCGGCGCATTTACGCGACGCTTTTCTGCGCTTCGAGGGGGACGAGAGCCAGCGCGTCGCGGTGCTGCACGGCGAAGGCGGGGTCTTCTGCGCGGGCGCGGACCTCACCGCGATCGGCGACTCCGAGCGCCGTCACGAGCTCGACCCGCAAGGCGGCGGCGCGGGGCCGATGGGGCCGACGCGCCTCATGCTGTCCAAGCCGGTCGTCGCGGCGGTGGCGGGCTACGCGGTCGCCGGCGGGCTGGAACTCGCCTTGCTCGCGGACCTGCGCGTGGTCGAGGAAAGCGCTGTGTTCGGCGTCTTCTGCCGTCGCTGGGGCGTCCCGCTGATCGACGGCGGGACCGTCCGTCTGCCGCGCCTCGTCGGCATGGGGCGCGCGCTCGACATGATCCTGACGGGGCGCCCCGTTTCCGCGCGCGAGGCGCTGGATATGGGCTTGGCCAACCGCCTCGTCCCCGACGGCGCTTCGCGCGAGGCGGCGGAGCGGCTCGCCCACGAGATCGCCGCCTTTCCGCAGAGCTGCATGCTCACCGACCGCGCCTCGGCCTATCGGCAATGGGCGCTGCCGCTCGAGACGGCGCTACGCGAGGAGGGACGCCATGGCGCGCCGATCCTCGCCGCCGAAGGCGAGGCAGGCGCGCGCCGCTTCGCTGAAGGCGCCGGCCGGCACGGACGGTTCGAGGAATAAAGGCCCGGCCGCGCGAAGAGCGATCGAAGTCGCGCCGCCCCCCTCAAATCGCCGTCTCTTTCTTGCCGCGTCCGATGCGGATCGCCAGCGGTCGCCCGGCGACGGCGCCGCCGAGCGCCGGCGTTAGATCGAGCGGCAGGCATTTCTCCAGCGCCCTCGCGACGCCCGCGACGAAGCGCGTTTGTTCGTCGGCGTCGCCGGGAAGGCGCGAGTAGGAGATTCTCGGCTTGCCGAGCAGGGCGCCGTCGCGCTTGAGCGCGAAGACGATGGTGATTTGCGAGCCTTCGACGTCCGCGGTCGATTTCAGGCAAGCGCCGAGCCGAGCCGCCATCTCGCGCAGCGTATTGGCCGGCGCGGCCTGAGAGGGCAGGGGGCCGAGGGCGATGAGGGCGGCCGTCGCCAAAACGAACCGCGGCGCCTTCATCGCGTGCGCCCCCTCATCGCGGCGCGGCGCGCTTGACGATCGCGGCGAGATCCAGTCCGCGCGGCAGCGCGCCCCAATTGTGCTGGCCGCGCGACTCCAGCCGCGAGCGGCAGAAGGCGTCGGCATTGGCCGGCGGCGCGGATTTTACCATCGCGCTCGCCAGCAGGCCGAGCGCGAGGCGGTCGCAGAGGTCGCGGGCGCGCTGCTCGAAATCCTGGAGGTCGCGCATGTCGTCCTTCAGCGCGTCGACATGGGCGTCCAGCGCGCGGTTTTCCCCCCGCGCGCCCGCGACTTCGGCGAAATAGGCCTCGAGCGTCTCCGGCGAGCGGCGGATCGCGCGCAGCACGTCGAGGCACTGCACGTTGCCGCTGCCCTCCCAGATCGCGTTGATCGGCGCCTCGCGATAGAGGCGCGGCATCGGCGAATCCTCCATCGCGCCGGAGCCGCCGATGCATTCCATCGCCTCGTAGGCGTGCGCGGGCGTGCGTTTGCAAATCCAGTATTTGCCAATCGGCGCGCCGAGCCGCGCCAGCGCGTCCTCGTGTGGGTTCGCGCGATTGTCGAGCGCGCGCGCCATGCGCAGGGTCAGCGCGAGCGAGGCCTCCGCCTCCAGCGCGAGATCGGCGAGCACGTTCTGCATCGCCGGCTGGTCGGTCAGCAGTGCGCCGAAGGCCTTGCGTTGGCGGCAATGGTCGATCGCCTGGGCGGCCGCCATGCGCATGCCCGCCGACGAGCCGATCATGCAATCGAAGCGCGTCGTCGCCACCATTTCGATGATCGTGGCGACGCCGCGCCCCTCCAGCCCGACGCGCCAGGCGAGCGCGCCGCGCCACTCCGTCTCGCTCGACGCGTTGGAGACGTTGCCCATCTTGCGCTTGAGCCGCACCACCTGGATCGGGTTCTTCGTCCCGTCGGGGCGCCAGCGCGGCGCGAGGAAACAGGTGAGCCCGCCGGGCGCCTGGGCGAGAACGAGGAAGGCGTCGCACATCGGCGCCGAGACGAAGAACTTGTGGCCGACGAGTTCGTAAGCCTCGCCCGGCCCCTCGGCGCCGATCGGAAAGGCGCGCGTGGTGTTGGCGCGCACGTCGGAGCCGCCCTGCTTTTCCGTCATCGCCATGCCGATCGTCAGGCCCTGCTTTTCCGCGACCGGAACGTTGCGCGGATCGTAGACGCGGGCGTGAATCTTCGGCAGCCATTCGCGGGCCAGAGCGGGCTCGAGGCGCAAGCATGGCGTCGCGGCGAAGGTCATGGTGACGGGGCAGCCGTGGCCGGCGTCGACCTGCCCCTGCATGTAGTAGCGCGCCGCGCGCGCGACATGCGCGCCGGGCCGCGGATCGGTCCAGGGCGAAGAATGCAACCCCTGCTCGATCGCGCCGCGCATCAGCGCGTGATAGGCGGGATGAAAGCGCACGAGATCGACGCGCCGGCCGTAACGGTCGTGCGTGTCGAGTTCGGGCGCGTTGCGATTGGCCAGCGCGCCGAGTTCGAGCATGTCGGCGGCGCCGAGCTTGGCGCCGAGCGTTTCGAGGTCGGCGCTCGCCCAGCCCGCCCCTTCGCGCGCGACGCCCTGCTTGAGCGCGGCGTCGCCGGAGAAGAGATTATAGTCGACGAGTTCGAACGGCTGATTGAGGACTTCATGCGTCGCCGCGCCGTAAGGATCGAGCGCGGAGCGGTCCGTCTCGGTTTCGATGGGTTGCGCGAGGTTTGGCATAGTCAGCCTCCCTGAATAGGCGTCGTTCCGGCCGCGAGGGCCGACTATTAGTTTATATATACACCTTTCGCGCGCCGAGCGCTGGAAAATCCTGGAATCGCGATGTCGCGCCCCCCTGTACAATTGGCGCCTGAGGCGCGAGAAGAAGCGGCGCCGGGGAGCGAGGACCCGGCGCGGCGGCCTCAATGGCGATCGAGGATCGCGACTCGGGAGAGCACATGCGAAAACCGGGAAAGGCGTTGAGCTATCGAGACCCGCGCGCGGCGATCCTGGCGGCGCTCGTCGCGCTGTTCGGCGTCTCGTCGGCGCGCGCCAACGATTCCACGGCGGAACTGACCACCGGCGGGCTCGTATTGGCCAAGACGGCCGATATCGAGATGCGCGCCGAGGATCTCGCCGTCTCCGAGAAGGAGATCGACGTCCGCTATCGCTTCTTCAATCATTCCGCGCAGGACGTCACAGTCACGGTCGCCTTCCCCATGCCCGACGTCACCTTGAACGGCCCCGATTGGAATATCGCCTTTCCCGCGCCGGATTCGACGAATTTCCTCGATTTTCATACGATCGCGGACGGTCGCGAGGTTCAGGCCCAATACGAGCAGAAGGCGCTCCTGGACGGGGTCGACATTTCCGCGCGGCTGAAGGCGCTGGGCGTGCCGCTGGCGCCGCAGAGCGATGCGACCAGCAAGGTGTTGGACGGCCTTCCTCGCGCTGAGCAGGACGAACTCGTCAAGCTCGATTTCGCGACGCCCTACGACGATGACGTCGGCCAGGGATGGCGACACCATGTCATACCGAAATGGACGTTCAAATCGACGTTCTATTGGAGCCAGACGTTTCCCGCGGGAAAAGAGATCGTCGTCGAGCATCGCTACACCCCGAGCGTCGGCGGCACGGTCGGGACGATGCTCGGCTCGCCGAACATCGATGCGAAAGACCTCAGCAATTACCAGACCCTCTATTGCGTCGACAAGGATTTCCTCGCCGGCGCGAAACAGGCGGAGCGGCTGGACGCCTCCGGTTCCGCGCAGAGCCCGCTCTACGAGAAGCGCATCGCCTACGTCCTGACCACCGGCGCCAATTGGGCCGGGCCGATCGGCGATTTTCACCTGACGGTCGACAAGGGCGCGCCCGATTCCCTGGTGAGCTTTTGCGCCGACGGGGTCAAGAAGATCGGGCCGACGCTGTTCGAAGTCCGCCACGCCAATTTCACGCCGACGCGCGATCTGCACGTTTTGATCCTATATCGGCCCAAGGGTTGAATTCATCGCGAGGGGACGCTGATGTCGTTTCGAGCCATACGCGCCGACAAGACGGAATCGGGACAGAATGTCCGCTTCGTCGAGATGCACGAGTCGGAATTGATGGAGGGCGACGTGACAATCCGCGTCACCCACTCGACCGTCAACTACAAGGACGGCCTCGCGCTGTCAGGCAAATCGGCGATTCCTCGCCGCTTTCCCATGATCCTGGGCATCGATCTCGCGGGAATCGTCGAAACTTCCGGGCATCCGGGCTTTCGCGCCGGCGACGAAGTCGTGCTCGACGGCTATGGCCTGAGCGAAACGCATTTTGGCGGCTATGCCGAAAAGGCGCGCGTGAAGGGCGACTGGTTGGTCAAGCTGCCGCCGGGTCTGACGCGCGCCGAGGCGATGGCGATCGGCACCGCCGGCTACACCGCGATGCTCTGCGTTCTCGCGCTCGAGGGCCAGGGAGTGAAGCCGCAGATGGGGCCGGTCGTCGTCACCGGCGCGGCGGGCGGCGTCGGCTCGGTGGCGATCGCACTGCTCGCCAAGGCCGGTTGGAGCGTCATCGCCTCGACGGGCCGCGCCGAGGAGGCGGACTATCTCAAGGAATTGGGCGCCGCCGAGATCATCGAGCGCGCCTCGCTTTCCCAGCCGGGCAAGCCGCTCGGCAAGGAGCGCTGGGCGGCGGGCGTCGACAGTGTGGGATCGCAGACGCTGGCCAACGTCATCGCGCAGACCCGCTACGGCGGCGCCGTGGCGGCGTGCGGGCTCGCGGGCGGCATGGACCTGCCGACGAGCGTCGCGCCGTTCATCTTGCGCGGCGTGCGGCTGATCGGCGTCGACAGCGTCAATTGCCCGATGCCGTTGCGGCTGGAGGCCTGGGCGCGATTGGCGCGCGACCTCGATCGCGCCAAGCTCGCGCGCATGACGCAAACCGTTTCGTTCGACAAGACGTTCGAGATCGGCGCGCGAATTCTCGCCGGCGAGGTGCGCGGGCGCGTCGTGGTGGCGATCGCCTGATAGGAAGCGCCGACGCGAATGTGACTTGATCATCGGCCAGAGCGCCGTCAAAAGAGGGGCCATGACCGACATCTCCTTGCCAGCCGCCGCCGGCGCCGGACTGCTGTCTTTCCTCAGTCCTTGCGTCCTTCCCCTGGCGCCGCCCTATCTTTGTTATTTGGCTGGGACGACCGTCGAAGAGCTCGTCGATGAAGGCGAGATGCGCACGCGGCGCGATATTCTTGTCGCATCGCTTCTGTTCGTCGCGGGCTTTTCCACGGTGTTCGTCGCGCTCGGGGCGACCGCGTCGGCAGCCGCCGCGCTGCTGAGAGAACTGAACGCGCCACAATGGTATCTCTTCGGCCGCGGTTGGCTTTCCGTCGGGTCCGGCCTGACGATCATGGCGATGGGCGCGCATTTTTTGGGGCTCTTGAGGATCGACATACTATTGCGCGAAAAACGCTTGGAGGTCGCCAAGCCGCCGAGCCTTTGGAGCGCCTATCTCATGGGCCTCGCGTTCGCCTTCGGCTGGACGCCGTGCATTGGGCCGATATTGGCTACGATTCTGGTGGTCGCCGGTTCACAGGAGACAGTTGCCCGCGGCGCCTTGTTGCTGGCCGCCTATGCGTTCGGGCTCGGCGTTCCCTTCGTCCTCGCGGCGATCGCGATGGAGACTTTCTTGGGATTTGCGCGTGGTTTCCGCAAGCAATTCGCGCGGCTCGAGAAGACGGTCGGCGTCCTGCTCATGCTGACCGGCGTCGCGTTCCTCACCGGCGGCCTGCAGGCCGCCTCCGGATGGCTCATCGAGACGTTTCCGACGCTCGGCCGGTTGGGGTGAGCCAAGACAAAAAAGAGCCCGCCGTTCGCACGGCGGGCTCCTCTCGTTTGACAGGCCCCAGCGGGCTTGCCGCGGATCAGATCACAGCTGAACGTAGGTGATCTTGCCGTCGGCGCCCTTCTTCCAGACGTACCAGACGTAGTCGACGGTCGTGCGGTCGCCCTTCTTGTCGTAGGCGATGTCGCCGATCACGGTCTTGAAGGTGATGCCGGAATGCATGACTTCCGCGACCTTCTTGGGATCGAGCGACTTGGCCTTCTCCGCCGCTTCCTTGATGACCTGCATCGCGGCGTAGGAATAGAGCGTATAGCCTTCCGGCTCGAAGCCCTTGGCCTTGATCTCCGCGACGACGGCCTTGGCGTTGGGGTTGTTGCGCGGCTCGGGGCCGAACGACATCAGCGTGCCTTCGACGCCGGGGCCGCCGATCGAGGCGAACTCGTTGTCGGTGATGCCGTCGCCGGAGATCATGATGGTCTTCATGCCCTGATCGCGCATCTGCCGGACGATGAGGCCGCCTTCGGTGTGCAGGCCGCCCCACATGAGATAGTCGGCGCCCGAGGCCTTGATCTTCGAGACGATCGCCGAATAGTCCTTTTCGCCGGTGTTGACGCCTTCGTAGAGGACTTCCTTCTTGCCGCCGGCGTTCATGAATCCCCTGGCGGCGTCGGCGAGGCCTTGGCCGTAGGGGGTCTTGTCGTGCACGATGGCGATTTTGGCGTCCTTGAGCTTGCCAAGCGCGAGATCGGCCCACAGCTTGCCCTGCTGGTCGTCGCGGCCGCAAGTGCGGAACGCGTCCCACAGGCCGCGGTCGGTGACCTTCGGGTTGGTGGCCGAGGGCGTGACGAACAGCACGCCGTTGTCGGCGTAGACTTCGGAGGCGGGAATGGTTACGCCCGAGTTGAAGTGGCCGACGACGAACTTGACGCCGTCGCCGACGAACTTGTTGGCGACCGAGACGCCCTGCTTGGGATCGGAAACGTCGTCGCCCTGTTCGACTTCGATCTTCTGGCCGAGAATGCCGCCGGCGGCGTTGAAGTCGGCGGCGGCTTGAGCGACGCCGGTGGTCAGCTGGGCGCCGAACGAGGCGTTGGGCCCGGTGATCGGACCGGCGACGCCCATCTTGATTTGCGCGTCCGCGGCGCCGGCGAAGGCCAAGCCCGCGGCGAGCACGAGACCCGTGAACCAATATTTTTTCATACTACACTCCCTGAGTTTCGGGGCGCAAACGGCGCCCCCCGGCGAAACGTCATCCCGCCTTGGCGGCGATCAAAGCCTGTTTTTGAATCGGTGTCACCTCAAAAGCTCAAAAGCCGCGAGGCGCGCCCGATTCTTTCGTTTCTTGCGACGAACGGTCGCGTTCTCTTTTCAACGTGCGCGCCAGCGCAATCCGACCTTCTCGAAGGCCCAGGAATACTGCGTCGCCATCTGCCGCGCGCGCATCGCGGCGTAGCCGAACCAGGCCATGGCGAGCAGCAGAACGAAAGTGACGAGATAATAGTGGAGCGACAGCAGCTCCTCCTGGAACAGCGCGAAATGCAGGAACTGCACCGCTGCGGCGAGCACGACCATCGCCGGCGCGATGCGCCAGAGCGGGCTCCAGCCGCTGGCCAAGGCGCGGCCGGTCGTGAAAGCCGCTGCGGCACCCAGGCCGGTGAGCACGATGAAAGCCAGAAGCCCGTAGTCGCTGTCGGCCCACACAATTCCAGCCATCAGTGGCCTCCTTCGAGATACGCCGCGCGCACTTCGGGTCGCGCGAGCAATTCCTGGCCGGAGCCCTGCATGGTGATCAGGCCGTTGACCATCACGTATCCGCGATGCGCGAGTTTGAGCGCATGGAAGGCGTTTTGCTCGACCAGAAACACGGATATTCCCTGGGTCCGGTTGAGTTCGGAAATCGCGTTGAAAATCTGCCGGACCAGGAGCGGCGCGAGGCCGAGCGAGGGTTCGTCGAGCAGCAACAGTCGCGGCCGGCTCATCAGCGCGCGGGCGATCGCGAGCATCTGCTGCTCGCCGCCCGAAAGCGTGCCGCCGCGTTGCTGCGCGCGCTCCTTGAGGCGTGGAAACATCGCGAAGGCGCGCTCCAAGTCCTCGTCGAAATGCACGAAATTGTCGATCGAGGCGCCCATCTGCAGATTTTCGAAAACCGTCATGCGCGGGAAGATGCGCCGTCCTTCGGGCGACTGGGCGATTGACAGGCGCGCGATGCGATGCGTCGGCATGTTCGTGATGTCGTGCCCGTCGAAGACGATCGAGCCGCGCCGTGCGCGCGGGCTGCCGAAAACCGTCATCATCATCGTCGACTTGCCGGCGCCGTTGGCGCCGATCAACGTGACGATCTCGCCTTCGTTGACGTCGAGATCGACGCCCTTGAGCGCCTGGATCTTGCCGTAGAAAGTCTCGACGCCGCGCACCGTCAGCAACGGCTTGGGGGCGGGGGAGGTCGGCGCGGCGCTCGAATTTGCGCTGGTCTGGCTCATGCGCCGATCTCCGCTTCCACGCTGGCGAGTTCCTCTTCGTCGGCGACGCCGAGATAGGCGGCGATGACCTTGGGATCGTTGCGCACCTCGGTCGGCGTGCCGTCGGCGATCTTGATGCCGTAGTCGAGCACGACCACGTGATCGGAAATCTGCATGACGACCGACATGTCGTGCTCGATCAGCAGAATCGAGGTCTTGTGGTCGTCACGGATCGAATGGAGCAACGCGTTCAGTTCGAGAGATTCGCGCGGGTTGAGGCCGGCGGCGGGCTCGTCCAGGCACAGCATCACCGGATCCGTGCACATGGCGCGGGCGATTTCGAGTCGACGCTGCGCGCCGTACGGCAACTCGCCGGCGGGATCGTCGGCGCGATCGGTGAGGCCGATCTTTTCGAGCCAGTACTTGGCGCGCTCCACCGCTTGCGTCTCGGCGGCGCGATAGGTCGGCGCGCCGACCAGGCCGAGAAGGGTGAAACCGCTCGCCAGCATCAGGCTGTTGTGATGGGCGACCATGAGATTTTCGAGCACGGTCATGCCCTGAAACAGGCGAATGTTCTGGAACGTCCGCGCCACCTTGGCGCGCCAGGCGATCTCGTTGCCGGGCATGCGCTCGAGGAGAAAGAGTTCGTTCGCTTCGGCGATCGCATGCTTGTTTGACGAACGCGTGAGCGCCTCGACGTCGGCGGCCGAAGCCGAACCTACGCGCGCCAGCGCCAGACGCCCCTCCGTAGGCTTGTAGAAGCCGGTCACGCAATTGAACACCGTCGTCTTGCCCGCGCCGTTGGGGCCGATGAGCGCGGTGATGTCGCCGCGCCCAACCTGAAAGGTGAGGTCGTTGACCGCGACGAGGCCGCCGAACCGCATCGTCAAATGCTCGACGACGAGCAGGGGATTGGTCAGCCAGCGCATCAGCCGTGTCCTTCCTTGACGAGCGAGCCGGACACTGCCTTCTTCTCCTTGAGGAAGATCGACGGCGAGCGCGTCGAAATAAAGCCCCGCGGGCGCACGACCATCATCACCACCATGGCGAGGCCGAACAGCAGACCGCGATATTGCGCGGGATCGAAACCGGGCATGGCGAACACGTCGAATATCGCGTCGGGCAGCAGGTGAAACGCCCGCAAGGCGAGAACGGCGCAGACCAGGACGATCGCGACCTGCGCGGCGAGCCTGCGCGATCGGAGGCTTCCGAACGCGATCACGACGAGGCATATCAAGAACACGCCCGTCCCGTTCGACATGACGGCGCGGAGAAAATCGAGTTCGCGCAGCATTTCGAATCCGCCGATCAGGAACACCGCCGCCAGCGCGACGCCGATTTGCGAGCCCATTCCGCCGAGCACCACGATGGCGAGAATCGTGGCCGACTCCACGAAGGTGAAGCTCTCCGGACTGATGAAGCCCTGCCGCACGGAGAAGAAGGAACCGGCCAATCCGCCGAAGAAGGCGCCCAGCGCGAAGGCCGTCAGCTTGGTGTTGGTCGTATTGATGCCGAGGGAGCGACAGGCGATTTCGTCTTCGCGCAGCGCCTCCCAGGCGCGCCCGATGGGCAGCCGGCGCAATCGCATGGAGACGAGGTTGGTGATGAGCGCGAGGCAGAGGATGACGTAATAGAGGAACATCTTGCCGTGCAGCGGCGAATAGTCGAGGTGAAAAAAGTCGTCGAAGCCGCCGGGTTGATCGGCGAAGCGCAAGGTGAAGAATGTGATTTTCGGAATCGAGGCGATGCCGGCGCCGCCGCCGGTGAAAGCGACCCAGTTGACGAGCACCATCCTGATGATTTCGCCGAAGGCGAGCGTGACGATGGCGAGATAGTCGCCGCGCAGGCGCAACACGGGAAAGCCGAGAATGATGCCCCAGAACGCGGCGAGCATCCCGGCGAGCGGCAGACAAATCCAAAAGGAAAGGCCGAACGTCGTCGCCAACAGCGCATAGGAATAGGCGCCGACCGCGTAGAACGCGACATAGCCGAGGTCGAGCAGGCCGGCCAGTCCGACCACGATATTCAGGCCCCACCCCAGCATCACGTAGATCATGATCTGGATGCCGTAAGTATCGACCCATTTCAGCGAACCGCCGGATCCCAGGAGCGCGAGAACGACGAACGGAAACAGGAACAGCACCGCGAGGCCGACGATCGGCAGGTATTTCGCGCTCGCGGCGCGCACGGTCGACGATGTCTTGGATTCGACCCTCCCTTCCTTCTTCACGTCCGCGCTGGCGTTCGAGACGGCCAGCCGTCCGAAGAAGGCGAGGAGGGCGAAGATCGCGACCGCCCACGGGCGCGGGATCGGATGCAGCACGCCGTCGATGTCCGCTTCGGCGTGAAGCAGGATGATCGGCACGCAGAGCAAGACGGTCAGGACAGCCGCCGCCGCGGCCTCTTTGATCCGGGCGCCGAGGTCCGCGCCGTCCACGGTTTCGGAAACAGCCGACATCGTCACACCTTCTCGATTTCAGGTCGGCCCAAAATGCCGGACGGCATGAAGATGAGCGTTATCGCGAGGATCGAGAAGGCGGCGACGTCCTTGTAGTCGGACGAAAAATAGGCCGCCCAGAAGACTTCGATCAGCCCGATCATCAGGCCGCCGAGCACCGCGCCCGGCAAAGAGCCGATGCCGCCGAGCACCGCCGCGGTGAAAGCCTTCACGCCCGGCAGGAATCCGTCGGAGAAATTCACCACGCCGTAATACATCATGTAGAGCGTGCCCGCGACCGCGGCGAGCGCCGCGCCGATCACGAAGGTGATGGAAATCGTCCGGTTGACGTCGACGCCGATCAACGCCGCCATCTTCATATCTTGCTCGCAGGCGCGTTGGGCGCGCCCCAGCGCCGTCTTTTGCACCAGCCACCAGAATCCGGCCAGCAATATCCCCGTGACCACCCAGATGACGATCTGACGATATTGCAGCGTGATGTCGTGGCCCGCGCCGCCCAAATGAATGATGTCGGTGAACATCGGCGGCACCGGCTTGTTGCGCGGGCCCTGCGCGACCTGGACGAAATTGGACAGGAACGTCGACATGCCGATGGCCGAAATCAGCGGGGCCAGCCGGAACGAACCGCGCAGCGGCCGGTAGGCGATTCGCTCGATCGTCCAATTCCAGACGGAGGTGAGCACCATTCCCGCCACCAGCACGATGACGAACGCCAGGGGGAGGGAGGTGACCCCGAGGATCTGGGTGAGGACGAGAAACACCAGCAAGGCGATGAACGCCGACAACATGAACACGTCGCCGTGGGCGAAATTGATCATGCCGATGATGCCGTACACCATCGTATAGCCGATGGCGATGAGCCCATAGACCGATCCGAGCGTGAGCCCGTTGATCAGCTGCTGCACGAAGTTGTCCATGCGTCCACACGCCCCCTAGTTTTTCGTCCCCTTGCAGGATCCGCGCCAACGTTCGTCGGCCGGCCTGTCGTCGTTTGCTGAGCGCGCGCCGCGCCCAAGATCGTGGTCAACCGGTAGCGCCCGGCAGGATGCGCTTATAGTAACCTTAGCAACCGCGCATCCGCCCCGCAATCGCTGGAATTCGCCATTCTCGTCAACTCGCAAAGCGCAAATTCGACGCTCGTCGGCCCGTACGAGCGCCCCTCTCGCGCGCTTCCGGCCAACGCCGTAACGCGGGGAACCTTCCCTCGCTCGGCGCGGCATCCGATTGTCGCCGCGATCACCCCCTCGATCGCGCGTCGCTCGTTTCGCCCGCTTTTACATTAAGATCGCGCCGGGGCTGCGCAATGTCCAGCTAAACTATGGGGCCTGGCCGCGAAATCGCGCGATAATATATGGCAAAATAGCCAATTCCCGACAGATGATTGCGTCTCTGTCCCTCTCCTCAGAACAATCGTGCTCGACTTCGCTTCGAGACTCTCCTCATCCGGATTCCGGCCGTCGCGCCGAATTTTCGCGCAAGGGCGACGCTGGCCATTGCCCAAATTATCGCCGTCTGCGATGCTTCGCGCGGGCCTGGACGATCGCGGCTTCGCCCATGGCGATCTTCGTCGGCGTCGCGCGGCGCGGCAAGTTCGACTTTGGCGCCGCGGACGCCGGTGAGAATTTTGCTTAGCGTTCTTCGGCGAATCGGGGCGTCCCGAGCGCCGAACAAGTCGACGGCTCCAAGGGTCGAAAAATTCGGGCGACGGCGCGATGTCCGCGTCCTACGCATTCGATGGGAAGGGAAGCGCGCATGGCGATGACGATGACGGGCGAGGTTACGCTACCCGCGGATCGTTCGAGAGTTTGGACGATGCTCAATGATCCGGCGGTCCTGAAGTCTTGCATCCCCGGATGCCAATCGCTGGAAAAGACCAGCGACACTTCGTTTGCGGCGGTCGCCAAGATCAAGATCGGACCGGTCGGCGCCACTTTCAAAGGCAAAGTGCAGCTTTCCGACATCGCGCCGAGCGAGGGTTACACAATCAGCGGCGAAGGCGAGGGCGGCATCGCCGGCTTCGCCAAGGGGGGCGCCAAAGTGGCGCTGACCGACGCGGAGGGCGGAACCATGCTCAAATACGACGTCGAGGCGCATGTCGGCGGCAAGATGGCGCAATTGGGGTCGCGGCTGATCGACGGCGTCGCGAAAAAGATGGCCGACCAGTTCTTCGCCAGTTTCGCCGCCGCCGTAGGAGTTCCGGCGGCGCCGTGAAGGAGCGCGCGACGCGTTTGGCGGCGTAGGCGCCCGTCGTGAGGTTCTGCGTCGGTCCATAGGCGGGCGAGGCCGCCGAACAGGCGACAAGGCGCCGATTTCTCCCGTTCGCGGATTCCGCGAGCGCGTCGCAAGAAAATGAAGAGCGCGAGGCGAGGGCGCCTCGACGGCGATCAAGAGTCGAGAGGGAGGTAAGTTCATGATTCAAGTTTCGATGACGGTCAACGGGAAGGCGGTTTCGGCGCATGTCGATCCGCGCACCTTGCTGGTCCAGTTTCTTCGCGAGCAGTTGCGGCTCACCGGAACGCACGTCGGTTGCGACACCTCGCAGTGCGGCGCCTGCGTCGTTCACGTCGACGGCCGCGCGATCAAGTCGTGCACGACGCTCGCGGCGTCCTGTCAGGGCGCGGACGTCACGACGATCGAAGGCCTTGCCCACGACGGCAAGCTTCACCCGATGCAGCAGGCGTTTCAGGACAATCACGGCCTGCAATGCGGCTTCTGCACGCCCGGCATGATCATGTCGGCGGTCGACATCGTCAACCGCAAGGGCGCGAATCTCGACGAAAGCACGATCCGCGAGGAGCTCGAAGGCAACATCTGTCGGTGCACCGGCTATCACAACATCGTCAAGGCGGTGAAGCAGGGCGCCCACGATATGGGCGCGCAGAGCCAGCCCAAGGCGGCCGAATAACGACGCGCCAATCCGTCCGGGCCATTTCCCGGACCGAGAAATTCGTGGGGTCGCGAGTTCGATCCCAAAACGCTGAACCGACATCAGGGAGTGTTTCATGAGCGCGACCGGCATTGGCGCCTCCGTCAAACGCAAGGAAGACATCCGTTTCATCACCGGCAAGGGCCATTACGTCGACGACGTCAATCGGCAGGGCCAGGCCTATGCCTATTTTCTGCGTTCGCCGCACGCGCACGCGACGATCGATAAGATCGACGCCTCCGAAGCGCTCAAAGCGCCGGGCGTCGTCGCGGTGCTTACTGGCGCCGATGCCGTTGGCGACAAAATTGGCGCCCATGTAGCCGGCTGGACAGTTCATTCGAAGGACGGTTCGCCCATGAAGGCTGGGCCGCATCCGGCGCTTGCGCACGGCAAGGCGCTCTATGTTGGCGACCCGGTCGCCGTCGTCATAGCCGATACCTATTTTCAGGCCAAGGACGCGGCGGAGAAGGTCGTCGTCGATTACGGCGTTCTGCCTGCCGTCGTCGACACCGCGACCGCCGCCAATCCCGGCCAGCCACAGGTGCATGCCCTTGCGCCCAACAACACCGTCTTCAACTGGCATGTGGGCGACAAGGCCTCGACGGATGCGGCCTTCGCGAAAGCGGCGCATGTCACGAAGTTCGATCTCGTCAACAACCGCGTCATTCCCAATGCGATCGAGCCGCGCGCGGCGCTCGGCGATTATGATTCGGGAACCGACACCACCACGCTTTACACGACCAGCCAGAATCCTCACGTCGCGCGTCTTGTTCTCTCCGCATTTCAGGGCATCGCGCCCGAGCATAAACTACGCGTGATTGCGCCGGACGTCGGCGGCGGCTTCGGTTCGAAGATCTTCATCTACAACGAGGAGACGGTCTGCGCCTGGGCGGCGAAAAAAATCGACCGAGCGGTGAAATGGACCGCCGAGCGCACCGAATCCTTCCTGACCGACGCGCATGGCCGCGATCACGTATCGCACGCGGAACTCGCGCTAGATGCGAACGGCAAGATGATCGGCTTGCGTGTCCGCACCATCGCCAATCTTGGCGCCTATCCCTCTACGTTTTGGGCGTCGGTGCCGACCTATCTCTACGGGATTCTGTTGTCGGGCCAGTACGACATTCCGAATATCTATGTGGAGGTCGACGCGGTCTACACCAACACTGTATCCGTCGACGCCGTTCGGGGCGCCGGACGCCCCGAGGCGACCTTCCTCGTCGAGCGCATCGTCGAGATCGCCGCCCGCGAAACCGGCCGCGATCCCGCGGAATTCCGGCGCGCCAATTTCATCACTTCGTTCCCACATCAGACCCCGGTCATCTTGTGCTATGATACGGGCAATTACGGCGCGGCTCTCGACAAGGCTCTGGCCCTTGCCGATTATAAGGGCGTCGGCGCGCGAAAGGCGGGCTCGGCGGCCAAGGGCAAGCTGCGCGGCATCGGCTTCTCCGCCTATATCGAAGCGTGCGGGCTCGCGCCGTCGGCGGCGGTGGGCTCGCTCGGCGCCGCCGTCGGCCTTTGGGAGTCGGCCGAGGTGCGCGTCAACCCGGTTGGCACCGTCGAGGTGCTGGCGGGATCGCACAGCCACGGCCAAGGCCACGAGACGACCTTCGCCCAGTTGGTTTCGTCCCGCTTGGGCATTCCCTTCGAAAACGTGTCGATCGTCCATGGCGACACCGACAAGGTGCAGTTCGGCATGGGCACCTACGGCTCGCGCTCCGGCGCGGTCGGCATGTCCGCGATCTCCAAGGCGCTCGACAAGATCGAGGCCAAGGCGAAGAAGGTCGCGGGCTACGTGCTGGAAGCCTCGGATCAGGACATCGAATTCAAGGACGGCAAGTTCACCGTCAGGGGCACCGACAAATCGATCGATTTCGGCTCGGTGGCCTTGCAAGCCTACATTGCGCACAAATTCAACGGGCAGGAACTCGAGCCCGGTCTGAAAGAAACTGCGTTCTGGGATCCGACAAACTTCACCTTCCCGGCCGGGGTGCATATCTGCGAACTCGAAATCGATCCGCAGACCGGCGTCGTGACGATCGACCGCTGGACCGCGGTCGACGACTTCGGCAAGCTGATCAACCCGATGATCGTCGAGGGTCAGGTTCACGGCGGCATCGCGCATGGTATCGGTCAGGCGCTGATGGAAGGCGCCGTCTACAACGCCGACGGGCAGCTTCTGACCGCGAGCTACATGGACTATTGCATGCCGCGCGCCGACAACCTGCCTTCGTTCCATGTCGCGACGATCGAGACAGCGTGTCCGTCCAATCCGCTCGGCATCAAGGGCTGCGGCGAGGCCGGCGCGATCGCTTCGCCGCCGGCGGTGATCAACGCGATCACCGACGCGCTCGGCCACGAGAATGTGACGATGCCCGCGACGCCGCAAGTCGTCTGGCGCGCCGCGCAAAAGGCCGTGATGAAGCGCGCCGCCGAGTGATCAAGCCGCGGGCGGCGGCTTGCGAGCCGCCGCTTCGCCTTTCCCTCTTCCAGGAGATTTCGCCATGTACGCCTTCACCTATTATCATCCCACCAACGTCGCCGGCGCGCTCGCCGATCTCGCCCACGAGGACGCCAAGCTGCTCGCGGGCGGGCAAACGCTCATTCCGACGATGAAACAGCGCCTCGCCGCGCCCGCCGCCCTCGTCGATCTGCGCAAGGTCGCCGAACTCGTCGGCGTCAGCCGCGACGGCGACGCGCTGGAGATCGGCGCCATGACGCGCCATGCCGACGTCGCCGACAGCTCCGTGGTGCAAGCCGCCATCCCGGCGCTCGCCTCGCTCGCCGGCCACATCGGCGATGCGGCCGTGCGCAATCGCGGCACGATCGGCGGTTCGCTCGCCAACAACGATCCGGCCGCCGATTATCCCGCCGCCGCGTTGGCGCTCGGGGCGACCTTCGTGACCAACAAGCGGCGCATCGCCGCCGACCATTACTTCAAGGGCCTGTTCGAGACGGCGTTGGAGCCGAGCGAGATCATCACCCATGTTCGCTTCCCGGTCCCGCAGAAGGCGGCCTACGTGAAGTTCCCGAACCCCGCCTCGCGCTACGCGCTCGTCGGCGTGTTCGTCGCCAAGACGGCGGGCGGCGTGCGCGTCGCGGTGACCGGCGCGGGCGCGAGCGGCGTGTTCCGCGTGAAGAGCTTCGAGGATGCGCTGAACGCCAATTTCTCGGCCGCCGCGCTCGCCGGCCTTAGCGTTCCGGCGGCGGGCCTCAACGCCGACATCCACGCCGACTCCGATTACCGCGCCCATCTCATCGGCGTCCTCGCCAGGCGCGCGGTCGCGGCGGCGGGCTGAACGTCCGCCGATTTGCCAAATCGCGCCCTTCGGCTTATCCGGAGGGCGCACGGCCTTGCCGCTCGCGAAACCGCTCGCGGTCGGCGCCAGGCGGTTCGGAATGGCGATGACCCAATCAGCTCCCCGGCCTGTCCCCCTGCCGGCCTCCATCGACGAAACGCTCGCGCTGCTCAGCGGCGCGTCCTATATCGCGGAGCGTGCGTTGGCGACCGTCGTCTTTCTGAGCCTGCGCCTGGGCCGTCCGCTGTTTCTGGAGGGGGAGGCGGGCGTCGGCAAGACCGAAATCGCCAAGGTTCTCGCTTCCTCGCTGGGGCGCAAGCTCATTCGTTTGCAATGCTACGAGGGCCTCGACGTCGCCACCGCGGTCTACGAATGGAACTATCCCGCGCAGATGATGGCGATCCGCCTCGCGGAGGCGGCCGGCGAGCACGACAAGGACCGCATCGAACACGACATTTTCTCCTCCCGCTATCTCATCAAGCGGCCGCTGTTGCAGGCGCTCGAGCCCTCGGCGGGCGGCGCGCCGGTGTTGCTGATCGACGAAATCGACCGCGCCGACGAGGCGTTCGAAGCCTATCTGCTCGAAGTGCTGTCGGATTTCCAGGTGACCATTCCCGAGATCGGCGTCGTCAAGGCGGAAAGCGCGCCGATCGTCGTCATCACTTCGAACCGCACGCGCGAAATTCACGACGCGCTGAAACGGCGCTGCCTCTATCACTGGGTCGACTATCCCGACGCGGCGCGCGAAATCGCGATATTGCGCGCCAAGGCGCCGCGCGCGCCCGAGCGCCTGACCGCCGAACTCGTCGCCTTCGTGCAGAAGATCCGTAAGCAGGACCTGTTCAAGTCGCCAGGCGTCGCCGAAACGTTGGATTGGGCAAGCGCGCTGACCGAGCTCGACGCCGTCGCGCTCGATCCCGCGCAGGTTTCCGATACGCTCGGCGTGCTGCTTAAATACCAAGACGACATCGTCAAGATCCAGGGCGCCAAGGCCCACGAGCTGATCGAGCAGGCGCGCGCCGAGCTGCGCCTTGCCGAGCTCCGGTGACGGCGCGAAAGTCGCAACCCCTAGAGGAGTCGTGGCCGTGAGTTACGATTTCGAGCTTTCCTGCACGCTTCCCGCGCCGCCGGAAGCCGTCTATGAGGCGTGGCTGAACAGCGCCGCCCACAGCGCGATGACCGGCGGCAAGGCGAAGGCGTCGAAGAAGGTCGGCGCCGCCTTTTCCGCTTGGGGCGGCTATATCGTCGGCAAGAACATCGAGCTTGTTCCCGGCAAGCGCATCGTGCAGTCCTGGCGCGCCAGCGAATTCGGCGCCGACGACCCCGATTCGACGATCACCGTCACGTTGACGCCGGTCAAGGCGGGCGCGCGCCTGACGCTGTTGCATGAGGGCGTGCCCGACGGTCAGACTTCGTATGAAAATGGCGGCTGGCGCGAAAATTACTTCGAGCCGATGAAGGCCTATTTCAGGCGCGGGACCGCCGCGGCGAAGCCGACGGGGGCGCGGTCCGAAAAGGAGGGCTAGCCATGCGGAACTTCCTGCGCGCCGGGGTCGGCGCTATCGTGGTCGCGGCCATGTGCGGCGGCGCGGTCGCGGAATGCTATGATGTGTTCGGCTGCACGAACCGCGACCGGTTTCGTCTCGGCGATCTGACCTCGGGACCGAATTGCGAATTTCTCTACACCATGCGCAACCAAATTTACGCGGAGCATCATTATTGCTTCCAAACGGCGCGCGCGATCGCGACGTTCGGCAACCAGGGCTGCGTCAGCGGCAACGCCAATGCGCTGGGGCTCAACGCGATCGAACTGGGCAACGCCGCGACGATCCTTCAGGCCGAGCGCGCGATGGGTTGCCCGGAATGAAGGCGCGCGCGATCGAGTCCGGGCGTCGAATGAGTCCCGCAGCGGGGACGGCTTGACCATGCTCGACAATTTACGCGCTGAAGCGGCGGGCGCTGATGGAACGGGGACGCTCGCTCAAAACATCCTCTATTTCGCGCGCGCTTTGCGCGAGGCCGGAGTTCCCGTCGGGCCTGGGGCCGTTCTCGATGCGCTCGCGGCCGTCGAGGCCGCCGGCATCGGCGACAGGGCGGACTTTTATCAGACGCTTCACGCCGTCTTCGTCAAGCGGCGCGAACATTCGCTTCTGTTCGATCAGGCGTTTCGCATCTTCTGGAAGCGCAAAGGCCTCCTGGAAAAGCTCATTGCGATGATGTCGCCGCAGGCGCGGCCGGACAAGCAGAAGAAGCAAAAGGCCGAGGCGGGAGCGACCCGCGTCGCCGACGCGCTGCTCAAACAGGCGCGGGACGAAGCCAAGGCCGCGCCGTCGCTCGATCTCGACGCGCGCTTCACCATGTCGGCTGACGAAATCCTGCGAACCAAAGACTTCGCGCAGATGAGCGCGGCGGAAGTCGCCGAAGCCAAGGCGCGGATCGCGCGGCTCGCGCTGCCTCAGGAGCGGGTCCGCACGCGCCGCTTCGTCGCCGACGCGAGCGGACGGCGCATCGATCCGCGCCGTTCCTTCCGCCGCTCGCTCAAAGGCGGCGGCGCGGTGATCGATCTGACGTTTCGCGCGCCCGCCGAGCGGCCCTCTCCGATCGTCGCGCTGTGCGACATTTCCGGCTCGATGGCGGAATATACGCGGCTGTTCCTGCATTTCCTGCATGCGCTCGGCGAGACGCGGCGGGTGACGACCTTCCTATTCGGCACGCGCCTGACCAACGTGACGCGCGCGCTACGGGCGCGCGATCCCGACGAGGCGCTCCAGCGCTGCGCGAACCAAGTCGCCGACTGGTCGGGCGGCACGCGCATCGGCGCCTCGCTGCATCGCTTCAATCGCGAATGGTCGCGCCGCGTGCTCGGGCAGGGGGCGATCGTACTGTTGTTCACCGACGGCCTGGAGCGCGACGGCCTCGAGGCGCTCGCTCCGGAAATGCAGCGGCTGCACAATTCCTGCCGCCGGCTGATCTGGGTCAACCCGCTCTTGCGCTATGACGAATTCGCCGCCAAGGCGCGCGGCGTGCGCGCGATGCTGCCCTATGTCGACGAATTCCGGCCGATCCACAATCTCGCGAGCATGGCCGAACTCTGCCGCGCGCTTTCGCGCGAGAGGTCGGACGAATGCGATCCGAAGATCTGGCTTAGGCGGTCGGCTTAGGGGCGGCGCGCCGGGGCTGAGCGATCCACGCCCGCCTTGCGGAGCGGCTTCGAGGTCGCCATCTTCGTGGCGACGGCTCCAACGGGTGTTTCACGGGAGGCAACATGAGCGATAGCGCAATCGAAGAGGTCGCCGGCCGATGGGCGACAATCCGCTTCGACGGGCGCCGCTGCATTCATGCGCGGCGCTGCGTCATTTCGCAGCCCGGCGTATTCAAGGCCAATGTTCAAGGCGACTGGATCGATCCTGACGCCGCTTCGGCGGAAGAACTCATGTTCGTCGCGCTCAATTGCCCGTCGGGCGCCATCCAGGTCACGCGCCGCGACGGCGGCGCGCCGGAGCCGTTGCCGCTGGTCAATACGATCACCATTCGCGAGAACGGCCCGCTTGCGGTCCACGCCCAGATCGAAATTGACGGCGCAGCGATCGGGACGCGCGCGACGCTGTGTCGATGCGGCGCTTCCAAAAACAAGCCTTATTGCGACGGATCGCACGCCGGCGCTGGCTTCGTCGCCACCGGCGAGCCCGCAACCAAGCCCAGCGAGCCGCTCGCCGCGCGCGACGGCGCCTTGAAGATCACGCTCCGCCCCAACGGGCCGCTCGGCGTCAGCGGGAACGTGGAAATCCTGTCCGGCACGGGTCGCGCGATCGACCGGACACAGGCGACCGCGCTTTGCCGCTGCGGCGGCTCGAAGAACAAGCCCTATTGCGACGGAACGCATAAGGCCATCGGCTTCGTTGCGCCGGCCGCGCCGTTGTAAGATGCTGGCCGATTGGGGAGGGCGCACGATGCTGAGCACCGAGGAAGACATTCTGGCCGCCGCGCAAGACTGGCGTAGCGCGGGACGCGGCGTCGCCGTCGCCACCGTCGTCGAGACCTGGGGCTCGGCGCCGCGCCCGGTCGGCTCGCATCTGGTGATCGACGGCGAGGGCAATTTTCTCGGATCGGTTTCGGGCGGCTGCGTCGAGGGCGCGGTGGTGACCGAGGCGCTCGACGTCATCGCCGACGGCGCGCCGAAATTGCTGGAGTTCGGCGTCGCCGACGAGACGGCGTGGCGGGTCGGCCTCTCCTGCGGCGGCCGCATCAAGGTCTATGTCGAGCGGGTCGACTGATGCGGCTGGACATTCTCGAGGCGATGAACGCGGCGCGGCGCGAGCGGCGCGCGGGCGCGCTGGTCACGCGGCTCTCCGACGGCGAACAGCGCTTCGTCGCGGCGGAGGCGGTCGAGGCCGATTCGCTCGCCGAGACGCTCGAAGCGGCGCTGCGATCCGGCAGGAGCGGCCTCGTCGAGCACGCCGGCGAGAGCTGGTTCCTCACCGTGCTGGTTCCCCCGGTGCGGCTGGTGATGATCGGCGCGGTGCATATTTCCCAGGCTCTGGCGCCGATCGCCAAGATCGCCGGGCTCGACGCCTCGATCATCGATCCACGCACCGCCTTCGCGACGCCGGAGCGCTTTCCCGACGTCCCGCTCGTCGCGCAATGGCCGGACGAAGCGCTCGCCGCCGCGCCGCTCGACCGCTACACCGCGATCTGCCTGTTGACGCACGATCCCAAGATCGACGATCGCGCGCTCGTTCGCGCGCTCAAAGCCGATTGCTTCTATATCGGCGCGCTCGGATCGCGCAAAACCCACGCCAAGCGGATCGAGCGGATGCGCGCCGAGGGCTTCGGCGAGGCGGCGCTGGCGCGCATTCACGCGCCGATCGGCCTCGACATCGGCGCGGTGAGCCCGGCCGAAATCGCCGTTTCGATCGTGGGCGAGATCATCGCGGCGCTGCGCAAGAAGCCGCTGCGCGCTCAAGGAGCGGCGTCGTGAAATTCGGCGCGATCCCGGTCGCCGAGGCCGAAAACGCGATTCTTGCGCATGGGCTGCGTCTCGGCTCGCTGACGCTCAAGAAGGGGCAAATCGTCACCGCCGAGCGCCGCCGCGCGCTGAGCGCGGCGGGCGTCGAGGAGATCGTCGCGGCGCGGCTCGAGCCCGGCGACGTCGGCGAGGACGAAGCGGCGAGAGGTCTGGCCGAGCGTCTCGCCGGCGCCCATTTGCGCCTGGAGCCGCCGTTCACCGGACGCGTCAATCTGTTCGCGCTGGAGCCCGGCCTCCTCGTCGTCGACGCGAAGGCGATTCTCCGCGTCAACGGCGTCGACGAGGCGATCACCGTGGCGACGCTGGCGCCGTTTCGCGTCGTCGCGGCGGGCGACATGGCGGCGACGGTCAAGATCATTCCCTTCGCGGCGCCCGGCGAGGCGCTCGCGGCCGCCTGCGACGCCTTGCCGGCGGGCGGCGCCGTGTCGATCGCGCCGTTTCGCCCCCTGCGCTTCGCCGTCGCCTCGACTTTGCTGCCCGGCCTCAAGACCAGCGTCGTCGCCAAGACCCTACGCGCGCTCGAGGCGCGCCTCGCCCCCGCCGGCGCGAAGATCGTCGCCGAGGAGCGCGTCGCGCACGAGCCGCTTGCGCTCGCGCGCGCGCTCGAACGGCTTGCGGCGGATGGCGACGCGCTGGTGATTTTCGGCGCCTCGGCGATCACCGATCGGCGCGACGTCATTCCCGCTGCGATCGAGGCGTTCGGCGGACGGATCGAGCGTTTCGGCATGCCGGTCGATCCGGGCAATCTGCTGCTGCTGGCCGCGCGCGGCGACCTGCCGATCGTCGGCGCCCCCGGCTGCGCGCGGTCGCCCAAGGAGAACGGATTCGATTGGGTGCTTTACCGCATTCTCGCCGGCGTGCCGATCGCCAGCGCCGACATCGAGGCGATGGGCGTCGGCGGGCTGCTGATGGAGATCGCTTCGCGCCCGCAGCCGCGCCTCGGCGATGTGTGAGATCGGCGCCGTCGTCCTCGCCGCGGGCCGGTCCTCGCGCTTTCGCGCCGAAGGCGGCCAGGAAGTCTCGAAGCTGGTCGCCGAGTTCGGCGGCAAGCCGCTGGTGCGCCATGCGGCGGAGGCGGCGCTCGCCTCGCGCGCGCGCCCCGTCGTCGTCGTCACCGGCCATGCGCGGGAGGCGGTGGAAGCGGCGCTCGCGGGATTGCCGCTTCTCTTCGCCCATAACGCGGACTTCGCCAGCGGCCTGGCCTCGTCGCTCAAGGTCGGCGTCGCGGCGTTGCCTGCCCACGTCGCGGGCGCCCTCGTCCTGCTCGGCGACATGCCCGCGATCGAGGCGCCGCTGCTCGATCGTCTGATCGGCGCCTTCGCGGCGCGCCCGCTCGCGCTCGCCGCGACGCCGGTCCACGCCGGCCGGCGCGGCAATCCCGTGCTGCTGTCGCGCGCGCTGTTTGCCGCGCTGGCGCGCCTCGAGGGCGACGAGGGCGCGCGCCGGCTGCTGCGCGAAGCCGATCCCCAGCGCATCGTCGAGGTGGATGTCGAAAGCGGCGGCGTGACGCTCGACATCGACACGCCGGGCGACCTCGCCGCGGCACGGAATTTGCGACGCTGAAAAGCGCCGTGCAAGGCTCGGTTAAGCTTTCGCGCGTGCAATGATCGAATCGGCGGGTCGCGCTCGCCTTGCAACCGGACGAGCCGCGCCCCGCCTTGGGAAAGGAGGGTCGCGCCATGGCGTCACGCGTGTCCAAGGATTTCATCCGTCAGCTGCACGGCTTCAGCCTGACGACGGCCGAGATCCTCTATCGTCTGCCCGATCACTTGTCGCTGCTGCAAACCTACGTGTGGCAGGATTACGATCTCGCCCCGGAATTCCCCGAGTTGAAGAAATTTCTCAAATTCTGGCGCGCCTCGCTCGACGGACCGCTCCATTCCGTCCGCGTCGCGCATGTTCGACTCATCCAGCCCGCGGAAATCCGAGCCGTCCAGGCTGAGATGGTCTTGCACTGACGGCGCGAACTCGCCGGGCGCGGATCAGATGAGGCGCAGGCCGCGCAAGGAGGCGTGGCCGTGGCGGCCGATGACGATATGGTCGTGCACGGTGACGCCGAGCGGCGCGGCCACGGCGATGATGTCCAGCGTCATCTTGACGTCCTGGGTCGACGGAGTCGGATCGCCCGAGGGGTGGTTGTGGACGAGGATGACCGCGGTCGCCGCGAGCTCCAGCGCCCGGCGCACGACTTCGCGCGGATAGACCGGCGTCTGGTCGACCGTGCCCATGCCCTGCGACTCGTCGGCGATGAGGCCGTTCTTCTTGTCGAGAAAGAGGACGCGGAACTCCTCGCGCTCGACGAAGGCCATCGCGGTGCGGCAATAGTCGACCACTTCGCTCCACGAGCCGATGGACAGACGCTTTCTCGCGACGCCTTTGGCGAAGCGCTTGGCGCTCGCCTCGACGATCTTGAATTCGCCGATCGCGCCGGCGCTCATGCCTTCGACCTCGGCGAGCCGCGGCGCCGGCGCCGCGATCGCCTCGGCGAAGGAGCCGAAACGCGCGATGAGCGCCTTGGCGAGCGGTTTGACGTCGCGGCGCGGGATGGCCCGAAAGAGAACGAGTTCGAGGAGTTCGTAATCGGCGATCGCCTCCGGCCCGGCTTCGCGCAAGCGGTTTCGCAATCTCTCGCGATGGCCGAGATAATGGGCCGGTTCAGCCTGATCTTGGCCAGGCGTCATCGCGAATAGGGGGGATGCTCGAGGCCGGCGGGCGAGGACGTGAAAATCTCCACGCCCGTCTCGGTCACGCCGACGGTGTGCTCGAATTGCGCGCTGAGCGAGCGGTCGCGCGTCACCGCGGTCCAACCGTCGGACAGGACTTTGACGCCGGGGCTGCCGAGATTGATCATCGGCTCGATGGTGAAAAACATGCCCGGACGCAAGGGCACGCCCTCGCCGCGCCGGCCGACATGGAGAATATTCGGTTCGTCGTGGAACAGGCGGCCGAGCCCGTGGCCGCAAAAGTCGCGCACCACCGAGCAGCGCTCCCCCTCGGCGTAGCTCTGGATGGCGTAGCCGATGTCGCCGGTCGTCGCGCCCGGCTTGACCGCCGCGATGCCCCGCAACAACGATTCGTAGGTCACTTCGATCAGCCTCTGCGCGCGCCGCGGCGCCTCGCCGGCCACGTACATGCGGCTGGCGTCGCCGTGCCAGCCCTCGACGATCAGCGTGACGTCGATATTGACGATGTCGCCTTCACGCAATGGTTTCTCGTCCGGTATGCCGTGGCAGACGACGTGATTGATCGAGGTGCAGATCGACTTGCGATAGCCGCGATAGTTGAGCGGCGCGGGATAGGCGTCGTGATCCCTGGCGAATTCGTAAATGAATTTGTCGAGCGCAGCCGTGGTGACGCCCGGCCGCACCCGTTCGACCAAAAGGTCGAGCGCCTGCGCGGTCAGCGCGCCGGCCTTGCGCATCGCCGCGAACGCTTCGGGTCCGTGCAGCTTGATATGGCCGTTGCGCCGGCCTTGCAGCAGCGCGGAATCGACGAACGTCATGGGAAGAACCTTGAAAAGGGGCTCGGGCGCCGCCGCGCCCGGTCAAGCCTCCATTTAATACGCCTTCGCGGCCGCGCAATACAAGCATCGCGGGGCTCGATGCGAAAAGCGCTCCCGGAGAGCTCGGGGCGTCGCGATTCGGGCGGCGCGACCGCTCGCCAAGCCTCGCGATGAACGTGGCTTCGTCCGCCGGCGGACGCGCTAAGTCGAGCAATTGAACATAGATAGAGCGGTAATTTTGGTCCGGCGCGCCGTGTTTGGCCGAACGGCGCGCCCTCTGCTATTTTGGCCATTCCCGGCGCGATTGTCATGCCGGCGCATGCGAGCTTGCAACCGGGGGCGAGTGGGAATGACGACGATCGCGATCGGCTTGCTCGTTTTTCCCGGCGTGCAGCAGCTCGACCTCACGGGACCCTACGAAGTCTTCGCGAGCTGGCCGGCGGCGAAGGTTCATCTCGTCGGCAAGAGCCGCGAGGGCGTGACCTCTTCGACCGGGTTGACGCTCACGCCGACGGCGACCTTCGCCGATTGTCCGCAACTCGACGTGATCTGCGTTCCCGGCGGGGTCGGCGTCAACGCGCTGATGCGCGACGAGGAAACCCTGTCTTTCATCCGCGCGCTGGCGAAGGGCGCGCGCTTCGTGACCTCCGTGTGCACGGGGGCGCTGGTTCTCGGCGCCGCCGGGCTGCTGCGAGGCAAGCGCGCCACGACGCATTGGGCTTCGCACGATCTCCTGGCGGCGTTCGGCGCGCTTCCGATCGAAGCGCGCGTCGTTCGCGACGGCGATCTGTTGACCGGAGGCGGGGTCACGGCGGGCATCGATTTCGCGCTGACGCTCATCGCCGAACTCGCGGGGCGCGACGTCGCGGAGGCGATCCAGCTGAATCTGGAATACGCGCCTCAGCCGCCGTTCGCCGCCGGGTCGCCCGAAACGGCGCGGCCGGAGATCGTCGCGCGCGTTCGCGCGGGCGGCGCCGGCGTGCGCGCCGAGCGCGAGAGGCTCGCGCATGAAGCGCGCGGAGGAAGCGAAAGGCCGCAAGCGAGCTAGCGCTGGCGAAGCGACGCCCGGCCGTGCTAGGAGGGGCCGCTCACAGGTCCATGGCGAGCGCGAATGCCCAATAACAGCGTCGTCGAGTCCGCGCCCTTCGGCCATTTCGCGCCGGGCGGCTTTTGCGCGCTCGCCTTGCGCGTGACGCGCCGCTGTTCCGTGGGCTGGTTCGGCAAGCGGACGGCCTTCTTCCTGCGCAGCGTCGCGATGCGCTCGCTGCGCGGCCGGCCGGTCGACATCGTTTCGTTGGGCGCGCGCATGCGCCTCAATCCCCACCACAACGTCTCGGAAAAGCGCCTGTTGTTCACGCCGCAATATTTCGACGCGCCGGAACGCGCGCTTTTGGCGCAGCGTCTGAAGGGCGATTTTGTGTTTCTCGACGTCGGCGCCAGCGTCGGCGGCTATGCGCTCTACGCCGCGGGACTGGGAGGACCGCGCGCGCGCATTCTCGCCGTCGAGCCGCTGCCGGAACTCTTCGACAGGCTCGCCTACAACATCCAGCAGAGCGACTTCGCCAACGTCAAGGCGGTGTCCTGCGCGCTCGCCGATATCGACGGGGAGATCACGCTTTTCGTCAACACGAGCAATCAGGGCGAGACCTCGGTGCGCATCGTCAGCGCCGAGGCGCGCGTCGAACAGATGCGCGTGCGCGCCAAAAAGCTGCTGACGCTGGCGCGCGAAGAAGGCTATGCCAAGATCGACGCGATCAAGCTCGATATCGAGGGCGCCGAGGATATCGTCCTCGACCCCTTCTTGAGCGAAGCGCCGCCGGCGCTGTGGCCGCGTCTCATCATCATGGAATTTTCGCTGTTGCGCGCCGGGGCGCAACTCGAGGAGCGCTTGCGCGCGCTCGGCTATCGCGAGATCTTGCGCACGGTCGAGAACGTCGCCTATGAGCTCGATCGCGAGGAGTCGAGTTCATGAGCGATAAGATCATCACCGCCGCGATCCTGGTCATCGGCGACGAAATCCTGTCGGGACGGACCAAGGACCGCAACATCGGCTATATCGCGGACTATCTGGCCAATCTGGGCATCGACCTGCGCGAGGCGCGCGTCGTGCCCGACGTCGAGGCCGAGATCGTCGCGGCGCTCGATGCGCTACGCGCGCGCTACACCTACGTCTTCACCACGGGCGGCATCGGGCCGACCCACGACGACATCACCGCCGACGCCGTCGCCAAGGCCTTCGGCGTCACCATCGACGAAGACCCGCGCATTCTCGCGATGATGATGGAGCGCTACAAGCCCGGCGAGCTCACGCCGGCGCGGCGCAGAATGGCGCGCATCCCCGCGGGCGCGGAGCTCGTTGAAAATCCGATCTCCAAGGCGCCGGGTTTTCGCATCGGCAATGTCATCGTGATGGCCGGCGTGCCCTCCGTCATGCAGGCGATGTTGGACTTCGCCGCCAAGGGCCTCGATACGGGGGTGAAGCTCAGCGTCGAAACGATCGAAGCGGGCGGGGTTCCCGAGGGCCGCTACGGCGACGCGCTGGGCGAGATCGCCGCCGCCCACGGCGAGACGATCATCGGCTCCTATCCGTCCTTCGCCGACGGAAAGTTCAGGAACCAGATCGTCGTGCGCGGCCGGGACGCCGAGAAAGTCGCAGCGGCGCGCCGCGCGATCGAGGCGATGCTCGCCGAGATCAGGGCCGACGCGAAGCCGCTGTAGACCAAGCCGCGCCTCGAGCGCCCGTCCGGGCGGGGGCCGTCAAAGCTGTTGACGGACGCCGCGAGCGCTCGCCCGCGCTCGCGCGGCTTGCTATGCAGGGATCGCCAACAGAGACTCGTGTGGGGAAGCCGCCATGTCCGACGGTCGCGAAAAAGCCTTTCCGGTCTCCTGGGACCAGTTCCACCGCGACGCGCGCGCGCTCGCTTGGCGCCTCGCCGCTTCCGGACCGTTCGAGGCGATCGTCGCGGTCACCCGCGGCGGCCTGGTGCCGGCGGCGATCATCGCGCGCGAGCTCGAACTGCGCGTCATCGAGACGGTGTGCATCGCCTCCTACCACGACTACAAGAACCAGGGCGGCCTGCGCGTGCTCAAGACAATCGCCGCCGAGGTCGCCAAGTCCGGCGGCGGCGCGAAGATTCTCGTCGTCGACGATCTCGTCGACACCGGCGCGACCGCCAAGGTCGTGCGCGAAATGCTGCCCAAGGCGCATTTCGCCACCGTCTACGCCAAGCCCCTGGGGCGCCCGCTCGTCGACACCTTCATCACCGAGGTTTCGCAGGACACCTGGATCTATTTCCCCTGGGACATGGGCCTCGCCTTCCAGCCGCCGATCGCCAAGGACGCCGCGGGCTGAAGCGCGCGGGTTCAATTCCGCGCAAAAATGTGAAACAAGGGCCGGCGACGCGGACGTGGCGAAACTGGTAGACGCAAAGGACTTAAAATCCTTCGGCCCCTGGGCTGTGCGGGTTCGACCCCCGCCGTCCGCACCAGGCCCCTGAGCGCCAGGCGAATCGCCGCCGGACGCGACAGCGTGGCGAGGCTCGAAAGCCGCGCGCCAAATCTGCGCGAAGACGCTCGCCCGCCCGGCGACGGCGCGCATTTGATCGATCTCCGCTATTGAATCTAAAGGACTTTTTGCGTTTCGTGGACGGCTTCGGGCTTGTGCACAGATTAATCGGATCGTCATTCTTGACACCTATAAGTTGTGCTGATTAGTTCGAAACAACCGAAGACTTCGTCGCGAGTGGGATATCTCCAAAGAGCGGGCGTCCGCGTTTGGCCGGGAGGCTGCGCGCCCTGCGAAGCGTGAGTGTTTCCGTCGCGCCAAAGCGTCGAAGCTCTTGGTGTATCGCTCGCGTTTCATGAGCCTTTCAGCCGGCCTTATCAGGTCGCCACGGAACGGGGGATGCAATGGGAACCTTTTGGGATCAGGTCGTCAATTTCGTTCAGCCCTCCGACTACTCGGCGGAGCGGCAAGGCTCGGTCGCGCTGCTCGGCCCGGCCAGCGTCGCGCCGCAGCGCTATCCGGCGAATGCGTCGCTCGAATCAATCGGCATGCAGAACGAGACTCTGCGCGCGCAGATCGAGGAAGTGGAGCACGGATTTGAACATCTGGATCAGGTGAAGGGCCTATTCCACGGCTTGCTGTCGCCGATGTCGGAACTGCTGGCGGAATTCGAGGCGACCAAGGCGCGCCTGCACGAAATGAAAATCAAGCTCACCTTCCTGGAGGACGCGCATGAAGGGTTGAGCGCGCGCCATGCGGCGGCGATCGAGGAACGCGACTTCGTCGCGGAAGCGAGAAATGGGCTGCTGCGGGAAAATCGCGAAATGGGGCAGCGCGCCCAGCGCGTCGAAGTCGCGCTGAGCGAAACGCAGCATGAACTGCGCGAGTGCAGCGCCACGAAAGACAGGCTCGAACGCCTTCTCGACATCGAGACGCGCCAGACCGGCGGCCAGGCCGACGAGATTCGGCGTCTGAAGGACGAATTGTCGAGCAAGGATCAAAGCTTGGCGAGCTTGGAGCTTTCGCTCAAGGTGGCGAGCGACCAGGGCGCGCTGCTCACGCAGGAGAACGCGACGTTCCGCGACTCGTCGCAAGCGCTGTCGAGCAGCCTCGACGCCGCCAACAGGCGCATCGCGGACTACGAATCGCGCGTCGTCGATTACGAATCGCTGGTCGATCAGGGCAAGCATCGGATCGCCGCGCTGGAGCAAGCGCTGTCGGAGGAGCAAGCCGCGCACGCGAACCTGCGCGCCAAGCATCTCGAGTTCGTCGAGCGCAGCCGCGCCGAAACGTCCACGCTCAACAACACCGTCGCCGCCGTGCGCGGACGCGTCGATGTCACGAACAAGATTCTCGATCAGGCGCGCGGCCAGTTGCGCGAAAAGATCGAGGAATTGCGCGCCGCGGAACGCCGATTGCTGGAAAACGGCATCCAAATCGACGGTCTCGAAAAGAGCGCGCGGTCGCAGAAGGACGATCTCGCCGCCGCCAATGAACGCATCGCCGGCACGGAGCGCATGCGGGGAGCCCTCGTCGATCAGGTCAACGGTCTGACCGACAGCGTCAGGGCCAAAGAGGCGGCGCTGCAATCGGCGACGCGAACGATCGAGCAACTGACGGCCCGGGTCGAGGAAATGGCGAGCGGCAGGCAGCGCGCGAAAGAAGAGGTGGAGCGCCGCACCGCCGCGCTCCAGGACGAGATCGTGCGCATGCGCGCCGAGCGCCAACTGACCGACGGGGCGCTGGAGGCTTCGCGAGCCGAACGTCAGCAGGCGCGCCGCGCCTCGCCGACGGTCGGCGAGGCCCATCGCGAGGCGACGGCGGCGTCATCGGCGGCGGAGGTCGGCGAGGCGCCGGCGCCGCAACAAACCAACGTCACCAAATTGCCGCGGACCGCCTCGCTGTGAACGCGCGCGGATAGAGCGAGGCGCGATCACGCGGAATCGGCGCCTCGCTGCAAGATCCGAGCGGGGCCTGCCGCTCTGGGAAAACCCATTCCCGCTTTTTCGAGACGCGCTCGAGCAGGTTCAGCGCCTTGGCGGCTGAGTCGACATCGAGATGGACCGAGGAGAGCCAGATGATCCGGCATAGTCGATCTCCGGGTTACGCCGACATGCCCGCATTCGCCTATTGGACGTCTCGGTTCCGCGTTCGGATGCAAGCCTACGTTCGCGCGTCCGGCCGCGGTCTTGCACATGCGATCGGCGCGCTCGCCGTCAAGGTCAAGTCGAGGCGAATGCGAAGCCTTCGTCCGCCGCTTCGCGGGCGCTGACGCGAACCTCGACGGCGGCGAGCGGCGCGGCCGGTTGGAACTGGGGATTTGCGGGCGGGGCGATCCAGCGCGCCTTCGCCGTAAGGCCGGCGTCCACCGCAAAACGGATCGCCGCTCCGCCGGAACCCTCGAACAGGCGCTCCTCGTCTCGAAACGCCGGCCACGGCGCACGAACGCGGTCAGGCCGGTCGTGTGGGCGCCGCCGCCTGCAATTCCTCGACGCGGGCATTGTTGCCATCAGCCGTAGCTTGGATTATCGGATCGACGGCGACTAGGCGGAGATCGGCGCCGACCCTACGGCGAGCCGTGCATTCACCGAAGCCATGAGGCTCATGAGCGGGTCGGTTCGTGGCTCGCCCCATCAGCGGGCTCGGGAGGTTCGACATGGCGGCTCTTGCGGAAGGCGCGCTCCTCTGGGAGCCGGACGCCGAATTCAAGCAAACGGCGCATCTCAAGCGCTACATGGATTGGCTCGCACGGGAGCGGAACCTGCGCTTTGCCGATTACGAGGCGCTGTGGCGCTGGTCGGTCGACGATCTCGAAGCATTCTGGCGATCCATCGTCGATTTCTTCGACCTTCGCTTCGCGACGCCCCCGACGGCTGTTCTCGCTTCGCGCGATATGCCGGGCGCCAGATGGTTTCCAGGCGCTGCCCTCAATTATGCGGCGCAGGTGTTTCGCCACGCTTCGGATGACCGCCCGGCGATCCTGTACGCCAGCGAGACGAAGCCGCTGCAGGCGATGAGCTGGCGCGAGCTCGAGCGGCGCGTCGCCTCCCTCGCCGCCGCGCTGCGCGAGATGGGCGTCCAGCCTGGCGATCGCGTCGCGGCGTATCTGCCGAATGTCCCGGAGACCGTGATCGCTTTCCTCGCCGTTGCGAGCATCGGCGCCACTTGGTCGCTCTGCGCGCCCGATGCGGGCGAGGTGGCGGTGGAGGAACGCTTCCGGCAGATCGAACCCAAGGTTCTCATCGCCGTCGACGGCTATGTCTACAACGGCAAGACCGTCGACCGCACGCAGACCGTGCTCACGCTCGCCGCCAGGCTGCCTAGCGTGCAAAATCTCGTCATCGCGCCGGCGCTGACCGGCGCGCTGGATCGGGCGCGCTTTCCGCGGGCGCACGATTTCTCAGACCTCGCGACGAACGACGTTGCGCTCGACATCCTGCCCGTGCCGTTCGACCACCCATTGTGGATCGTCTACACCTCGGGCACGACCGGCATGCCGAAGCCGATCGTGCATGGGCACGGCGGCGTCGTGCTCGAGGCGATGAAATCGGCCACCCTGCACAACAACATCGGGCCAGGCGACGTTTTCCACTGGTACACGAGCTGCGCCTGGATCATGTGGAACTGCCAGGTCGGCGGCCTGCTGGTCGGAGCCACCATCGCGCTTTATGACGGCAGCCCGGCGGCGCCCGATCTCGGCCGCATCTGGCGCTTCGTCGAGGAGACGAAAGCGACATTCTTCGGTTGCGGCGCCGCCTTCTTCATCAATTGCATGAAGGCCGGCGTCGTTCCCTCGCAGCAGGCCGATCTCGGACGTCTGCGTGGCCTCGGCTCGACCGGCTCGCCGCTGCCGGCCGAGGCTTATGAGTGGATCCTCGAAAATGTGCGACGCGACATCTGGATCGTGCCCATCTCGGGCGGCACGGATTTCGCGGGCGTATTCGTTGGCGGCAACCCGCTTCTTCCCGTTTATTCCGGCGAGATGCAGTGCCGCTGCCTCGGCGCCAAGGTCGAGGCCTATGACGACGCCGGCCGCCCGGTGATCGAGGAGGTGGGCGAACTCGTCTGCACGGCGCCGATGCCGTCGATGCCGCTGCGGCTTCTCAACGACGCCGACGGTCGGCGTCTGCGCGAGAGTTATTTCGACGCGTTCCCCGGCGTGTGGCGCCACGGCGACTGGATCAAGATCACCGCGCGCGGCGGCGCCATCATCTATGGGCGCTCCGACGCCACCGTCAATCGCCATGGCATCCGTATGGGATCGAGCGAGATATATTCGATCGTGGAATCTCTGCCCGAGGTGCTCGACAGCCTCGTCGTCGATCTGGAATTTCTCGGTCAGGACCCGCACATGGCCCTATTCGTGGTGCTGCGGCCGGGGCATGCGCTCGACGACGCTTCGAGGCTCGCGATCGAGGCCCGTATCCGCACGGGCCTCTCGGCGCGGCATGTGCCGAACGCCATCCTGCAGATCCCCGAGGTGCCGCGCACCTTGTCGGGCAAGAAGATGGAAGTGCCTATCAAGAAGCTGTTGCTCGGTCACGCTCTCGACCAGGTCGTCAACCGGGGCTCGATGTCCAATCCCGCGAGCCTGGACTGGTTCGCGAGCTTCGCGCCGAGCTTCCTCGAAAAGCGTCGCGCCCCTGCGGCGCAATAGCGATGAAGACCGTCGCTATGGGATGACGGAGGACGACAATTTCATTATGATTTCGCTGACGGACGCCTTGTCGTCCGTCGGCCGTCGACATCGACCGTCTTGCCGCGCCGCGGCGTTTCGCCGAAACGCCGATGTCGCCGAACCCCGCCTTTCCTTCCGCCCGCCGCGCCTCTAAACAGCGGCCATGAACACCCGCCGGCCCGCGCGCACGCTGAAGTCGCCCGACGATCTCGTCGCGGCGGGCCTCGTCGCGGCCTCGCGGCGCGGCGAGCTCGAGGCGATCGGCGCGCGCTACGCGATCGCGCTCACGCCCGCCGTGGCGCGGCTGATCGATAGGAACGATCCGGCCGATCCGATTGCGCGGCAATATGTTCCCGACGCGCGCGAACTGATCCGCGATCCGGCCGAAGACCCCGATCCGATCGGCGACGCGATGAAGAGCCCCCTCGCGGGCGTCGTGCATCGCTATCGCGACCGCGTGCTGCTGAAGCTCGTCTCAGTCTGCGCGGTCTATTGCCGTTTCTGTTTCCGGCGCGAGATGGTCGGGCCGGGCGCTGGCGCGTTGAGCGAAGCGGATTTCGCCGCCGCGCTCGATTACATCCGCGCGCGCCCGGAAATCTGGGAGGTGGTGCTGACCGGCGGCGATCCGCTCGTGCTCTCGGCGCGCCGCCTCGCCGAGACGACGCGGGCCCTCGCCACGATCCCGCACGTCAAGGTTCTGCGCTGGCATACGCGGCTGCCGGTCGCGGCGCCCGAGCGCGTGACCAAGGCGATGGCCGAGGCGCTGACGCGCGGCCATGACAAGACCGTCTTTGTCGCGCTGCACGCCAACCATCCCCGCGAATTGACGCGCGAAGCGCGCGCGGCGTGCCGACGGCTGATCGATCGCGGCGCGGCGATGGTGAGCCAGAGCGTGTTGCTCCGGGGGGTCAACGACGACGCCGACACGCTCGAGGCGCTGATGCGCGCCTTCGTCGAGACGCGCGTCAAGCCCTATTACCTCCATCACGGCGATCTCGCGCCCGGCACCGCGCATTTGCGCACGACCATCGCCGAGGGCCAGGCCTTGATGCGGGAGTTGCGCCGCCGCCTCTCGGGCCTCGCGCTGCCGACCTATGTGCTCGACATTCCGGGCGCGCACGGCAAAGTCCCGATCGGGCCCGGCTATGTCGCCGAGCGTCCCGACGGCGGCTACGAAATCGCCGATCCCCAGGGGATCGCGCGCCCCTACGAGGATCGCGTCGCCAGGGACGAATCTTGAGCGGGATGCGAACGGATGGGTTCGCCCTGCAATTCGGAGTCGGCCTCGAGCGCATAAAGCTCGATCGCGTGCGCCTTGCCGCGCATCGGCAGCGGGCCGAGCGCGCGCCGCGTGACGCCGACCGGCAGCGCGGCGAGCCTCTCCAGCAGCGCCGCCGAGGCGAGCACGCGGCAATCGGTGTCGCGGCAGGCCTGCACGATGCGCGCGGCGGTGTTCATGGCGTCGCCGATCAGCGCGATCTCCATCTTGAAATAGCCGAGTTCGCCCACCACCACGGGACCGCAGTGAAGGGCGGCGCGGAAATCGGCGCTGAGGCCGAATTCGCTGATGTAGGCGGGGCTGCGCGCAGCGAGGCGGTCGAGGGCGGCAAAGCAGGCGCGCACGCAGCGGGCCTCGTTTCGGCCGGCGGCGAGCCTCCAGGTGGCGATGACCTCGTCGCCGACATATTTGTGGATCTCGCCGCCCGCCTCGGCGACGGCGAGCGACAGGTCGGTGATGAAGCGGTTGAGGAAGTCCATGAAGCGCAGCTCGCCGAGGCGCTCGGCGATCGCGGTGGAGGAGCGCATGTCGATGAACAACAGCGCGCGCTCCTCGACGCGCGGGTGGTGATAGCGCCCCGCGACGAAGGCGAACAGCACGCCCGGGCCGAGCAGCGCGTTGACGCCGAACAGCAGGTTGAAGCCGAGGCTGAGCGCGATCGAGAAGATCATGTCGGCGCGGGTGATGGGGGCGATATCGCCGGTGGAGTTGGGCATCAGCTGGTTCACGGCGCCCTCGATCAGCAGGAAGACGCCGATATAGAGAAGCGATCGAAGGCCGAGATAGACGAGAAACGGCAAGTGGCGGAGGGACGCGCCGGAGGCGCGACGCAGCCAGAAAATCTCGATCGTGGAGAGGGCGCCGCCGGTCAGGCCGCCCACCAGCGCGCCGTGCAGATAGGCGTTGGCGACGTCGGCGGCGTCGAGCGACTGATACTCGGCGCGAGCGAACAGCGCCCCGAGCAGGATGGAGCTGAGGGTGATCCAAAGGACTATGCGGAGCGAGTTGGGCGGCGACATCGCTGCACCATAGCCCAGATTTCGCTTCACCCGGGAAGGGGCTCTAACCCTTGACGGCCTTGGCGAGGGCGTCGTGCAACGCCGGCGGCGGCGCGCCGAAGAACGCCGGCTCGTCGTCGCGTCCGCCGAGCGCGCCGTACGCATGGGCGCCGTCGGCGTCGAACAGAACCTCGAACTTTCGGTTTGCGCAATCCTGCGGCTTGCACACGAACGAAAGCAGATAGGGCTTGCCCTCGATCGTGATCGGCGTGAACTCGCCCGCGACGCCGTCGAAATTCTTGTTGAATTGCACCAGCCAATCCGGCGTCGGCTGCACCTCCTTCATCAATTTGTCCCAGGCCATGCGATAGGGGCCCTTCTGCAGCGCGTCGAACAGGAACGACGCGTCGTCGGCGAGGGCGGCGCCGGCGACGAGCGTAAAGGCGAGAGAGACGGCGAGGCGCATGGCGGGCTCTTGCTAGGGATCGGGGACGGCGCTCAGAACGCCTTGAAGGTGATGATCGTGCGCGTGTCGACGATGCCGGGAATCAGCTGCACCCTGTGGCCGACGAAATGGCCGATATCGACGTCGCGTTCGACATAGAACTTGGCGAGAATGTCGAAATCGCCGGCGATCGAGTAGATCTCCGAGGCGATCTCGGCTTCGGCCAGGGCGTTGGCCACTTCGTAGGTGCGTCCGAGCGCGCATTTGATTTCGACGAAGAACGTTTGCATGATGTCGTTATTCCTGCTTGGCGCTCTCTTGTGCAATAACTTCCACGTCGCGGTCCAGGCCCGATTGCACCTGGAAGGTCGCCTGATAGGTCTTCGCGTCGTGCCGGGCGATGACGACATATTCGCCCTCGCCGAGGACGAGCGAGGGAAAAGCGCCGATCAGCTCGCGGATGAGGTCGCCGCCGGGGGTGAGCACGGTGAAACTGCTGTTGGCCAGCGCTTCCGCGCCGGCGGCGTTGACGAGCTTGATGGTCACGGTCGCGCAGCGATGGCGCAAGGTCACGTCGACGAGCTTGCCGGAGACCACCTTGATGTCGGCGGCGACGATGGAATTGGTCGGCGTCGGGGCGCTGGGCGCGCCGCCGCCGGGCTTGCCGACGCCGACCGAACCGACGCCGACCGTATCGAGAAAAGTCGAGACGATGTGGTAGGCCCCTTCGGGCAGGCCGATGATTTCGCCGGCCCGCGCCTTGGGATAGACCAGCTTGGCCTCGGGATTGTTGCGTTCGGGGACATAGATGGCGAGCGAAAGCTTCGAAGGGTCGATCGGCGCGCCGCCCAGGGTTCCCGTGATGCGCAAGGCCCCGGCGTTGAGCGTCAGCCGCTCGCTCTTGACCTCCTGCGTCACCGACACGCGCTTGGCGGCGCTGGCGAGGCCAAGGGCGACATGAACGACATAGTCGCCGGGCGGCACCGACAGGGTCGGCTGCGGCTCGTACGATTCGACGACGAGCGGATGGGAGCCGTCGAAGTCGGGGCGGGCGGCGAACACCCGCCAGCGCAGGCCGCCCGTCAGCGGCGTGGCGGAGCCGCCCAGCGCCGCCCACAGCCGCAACGTTCCCTGGCTCGAATCGGGCGTCGGGGTCTGCGCCATGCTGGAGGCGCAAGAACCGGCGAAGGCCGAGAGCGCCAGCGCGAGGGAAAGAACGAACCGAACCATGCGCGAAATGCCTTGCCGCGATCGAGGGCGCCGGTCAATCCTGCTTAGCGCCGGCTCCGGCTCGTGCCGGGACAATGGGGCGGTTCGAAGGCGATTTACTCGGCGCGGGAATCTCGGCATTGAGGGGCCGCGCCGCCTTGTGCGGCCAAGCCGCATCGGAACCAATGAGAGCCATGAACGAAACCATTGCCTTGCTCGAGCGCCGCCGCTCGCTCGCCCCGCCGAACATGACCGGTCCCGGCCCGAGCGCCGCCGAAATCGAGACCTTGCTGACGATCGCCTCGCGCGTGCCCGATCACGGCAAGCTCGCGCCCTGGCGGTTCATCCTGTTCGAGGGCGCCGCGCGCGACCGGGCCGGGCGCATCGCGCTCGAGCTCAAGCTCGCCGACAATCCCGCTCTCGACGAGCCCAGCCGCTCGGCCGAGCGGATGCGCTTTTCCCACGCGCCGCTCGTCGTCGCGGTCGTCTCCCGCGCCGCGCCGCATGTGAAGATCCCCGAATGGGAGCAAGCGCTTTCCGCGGGAGCTTCCTGCATGAATCTGGTGATCGCCGCCAATGCGCTCGGTTTCGTCGCGGGCTGGGTCACGGAATGGTGCGCCTACGATCGGCGTTTTGGCGTGGCGATCGGCCTTGCCGAGCATGAGCGCATCGCCGGATTCATCCACATCGGGCGGCCGAAACTCGTCATGGAGGATCGTCCGCGGCCCAAGCTTTCCGAAATCGTGACGGTCTTCACGGCCTGATGGGAGTTCGCCATGTTCTATGAGACCCGCCAACGCGACAAGAGCCTGTTGCCCCACGACCCCTTCAAGGCGATCGTCGCGCCGCGCCCGATCGGTTGGATTTCGACGCGCGGCGCCGACGGACGGATCAATCTGGCGCCCTACAGCTTTTTCAACGCGTTTTCCTCCGCGCCCCCGATCGTCGGCTTCTCCAGCGATGGGCTGAAGGACTCCGCGTCTTTCGCGCGCGAGAGCGGCGAGTTCGTCGCCAATCTCGCGAGCCGCGATCTCATGCAGGCGATGAGCGCGACTTCCGCGCCCTTGCCGCGCGGGCAAAGCGAATTCGAACATGCGGGGCTGACGATGGCGCCCTGCCGGCTCGTAAGAGCGCCGCGCGTCGCCGAATGCCACGCGGCGATGGAATGCAAGGTCGTCGAAATCGTGACGCTGAAAAACCATCGCGGCGAGGCGCTCGACAATTACCTCGTCGTCGGCGAGGTCGTCGCGTTCCATATCGACGACGCATACATCCGCGAAGGCCGCTTCGACACCGCTGCGGCGCAGCCGTTGGCGCGTTGCGGCTATCAGGACTACGCCGTGGTCGACACGCTGATCGCCCTTGCGCGCCCGCCGGGCGCGGAAGGGCGCGGAGCGGCCTGAAATCCGCGCCCGGGCGCCAATTCGCGACCTACTGTCCGTCCTGGCATATGTAAACCTGCCGCCACCCCACGAACTTGCCTTTCTGATTGTAGACGCGGCGAGAGACCCAGCAGTCGCTGTCGTTATAATAGTAGCCGTTATCATAGTAGCCGTTGTCGCAATCGTAGTCGTAATCGTCGCAGAGATAGGGGCCGATCACCCCGCCGCCCCATCCTCGAGGATAGCGCCGGCCCCTCGTATAGTGCTGATAGTGCTTGGGCCCGCCGGACCAGGAGGGGCTAGTGAACGGAACGGCCTTTCCGCTGGGCGCGAAGCTTCCGGACGAAGGGGGGCCCCCAGACCAGGGATGACTCCCAGACCAGGAGGAACCCCCGGACCAAGAGGGGCCCGTAGACTTACCCCCGCCTGTAAAGCTTGGCCCGCCGCCGCCGAGCCCTCCCTTGGCGAAGGCCGGCGTGATGGCGAGCGCGCCGCCGAGGACAAGCGCCGTAATCGAAAAGCCGACGGCTTTCAGCAATGACATGCGCATCTGCGCCTCCTTCATGCAACGACGACGACGCTTTGTCTTCAACCGATTTCGTTGGCTGGCGTCGAGGCGTTAGTTTGCAAGCCACGATCGATATTATTTTGATGCACGATTCGACGCTGAATGACCTTGATCGGCGTCAATACGAGCTTGGAATTTATTTGGCGCCGCAGCGCTCGCGGCGGATCGCCTCGAACGTCGTTTGCCTGCGGCGGCGCCGGCGGACCGCCGCGCTTGGCGACGCCAATTCGCGCTTTGATCCAAATCATGGCCCCCGGCGCCGATCTCTTGAATGAATGGCGCATCCGAGACTGTCCGCGCGAGCGAACGGACGTATGCACTCGGCGACAGGAGAGCCAGATGAATTTTCGCGCCCCGGCATTTGCGATCGCAATCGCCGCCCTATCCGCCCTCGCGCAACCCGCGCTGGCCCAGTCCAACGTGAAAGTCGGCACGTTGCGCTGCGACGTCGCCGCCGGGCTGGGAATGATCATCACCTCGGCCAAGGAAATGCGATGCGTCTACACGTCGTCGCGGGGATTCAGGGAACGCTATTACGGCACGATCCGGAAATTCGGCCTCGATATCGGTCAGACCGGCCGGGGCGTCCTTGCGTGGGGCGTGTTCGCGCCGACCGCCGGCCCGCGGCGCGGGGCGCTGGCGGGCGACTATGTCGGGGCGGACGCCTCGGTCACCGTTGGCGCCGGGCTCGGCGCCAACGCGCTGGTCGGCGGCTTCGAGCGCTCGTTCACGCTGCAGCCTTTGTCCGTCGAAGTGCAGTCCGGCGTCGCCCTCGCCGCCGGCGTCGCCTCGATGACGCTGCGCGCCGGCGACTGACGGTGGGCGGCGGCGATCCGCCGCCGCGTCACTCGTAACGCAGCGCCTCGATCGGATCGAGATTGGCGGCCTTTCGCGCGGGATAGAAGCCGAAGAATATGCCGACCGCGGCGGAGAACAGGAATCCGCCGACGATCGCGGCGAAGGAGATCGGCGCCGGCCAGCCGAGGATCAAAGATATCCCGGCGGCGACCGCGACGCCCGTTACGATCCCGGCGACGCCGCCGCTCACGCTGAGGAATATCGCCTCGGCGAGGAATTGCAGCAGCACATGCAGCCGCCGCGCGCCGATCGCCATTCTCAGGCCGATCTCGCGCGTGCGTTCCGTGACCGAGACGAGCAGAATGTTCATGATGCCGATGCCGCCGACCAGCAGCGATATCGAAGCCACGGAGGCCAGCAGCAGCGCCATGATCCGGCTGCTGCTCTCCGCCGTCTCGGCGAACTGGCTGAGATTGCGCACGCTAAAGTCCAAGATCTGGCCCGGCTTGATGCGATGGCGGCGCGTCAGCGTCTGCGTCGCCTCGTTGATCGCCGCCGGCACGCGCTCCTGGCTCACCGCCTGGACGTAGACCATGTTGGCGTAGCCGGTCAGGCGCGGCGTCAGATTGTAGGGGTTGGGCGGCGGCAAATAGGGCCAGTTGTTCTGCGTCTGCGTTTGCGTGGGCGCGGCGACGCCGAGCACCTTCCGTTCGGCGGTCGAAAACGGCACCATGACGAGATCGTCCTGATCCTGGCCGAAGGAGGACTGGCCCTTGGCGACGAGGACGCCGACGACGCGCAGCGGCACGCTGCGCACCTGGATGAAAGCGCCCAGCGGGTTCTCGCCTCCAGGGAACAACTGGCGGTAGACGGTTTGGCCGAGCACCACGACCAGATCGGCCTTGCTCTCGTCGTCCCGGGTCAGTCCCCGGCCCGCCGCGATTTGCCAATTGGTGATCGGCGGGTAATTGGCGCTGACGCCCTGGATCGTCGTCGTCCAGTTCTGGTTGGAATAGAGCGTCTGCCCTTGTTGGCGGATGAGATAGCCGACCGCCGCGACCGCCGTGTCCTCGCGCCGGATCGCGTGCGCGTCGTCGACCGTGAGCGTGCTGGCGCTGCCGAAGCCGCCGCGCATGCCCCCGGTGACGACCGCGCCCGGCAGGATCACGACCACATTGGTTCCCAGAGTCTCGATCTGCTTGCGCACCGCGTCATTGGCGCCCTGGCCGACGGCGACCATGACGATCAGCGCGGCGACGCCGATGAAGACGCCGAGCATGGTGAGCGCGGAGCGCATCACGTTGCGCCCGATCGCTTGCGCCGCGGCGGCGAGGATCATCAGGCCGAACGCCCAGAACCGTCCGGCGGGAATCGCGGCCTCGCTCGCCGCCACGGGACGAAACTGCGCCGCGCTCCCGGCGCCTTGTTCGCGCTTCCGCGCCGACGGCGAAGGCGTCGCCTTGGCGGGGCGCTCGTCGGAGACGATGAGGCCGTCGCGCATCGTGACGACGCGATCGGCATAGGCGGCGATGTCGGGTTCGTGAGTGACGACGACGATGGTCACGCCCTGCTCGCGGTTGAGCGCTACGAGCGTTTCCATGATTTCGTGCGATGTGCGCGTGTCGAGATTGCCGGTGGGCTCATCCGCCAGAAGCAGGCTCGGCGAGTTGATCAGGGCGCGCGCGATGGCGACGCGCTGTTGCTGGCCGCCCGAAAGCTGGGCTGGGGTGTTGCGCTCGCGATCGCCGAGGCCCAGCAGCTCCAGCGCTCGGCGCGCCCGTTCGACGCGCGCCTTGCGACTCACCGGTCCCGTCGCCGCGTAATAGAGGGGAAGGCCGACATTATCGACCGCGCTCGTCCGCGCGAGGAGATTGAAGCTCTGGAAGACGAAGCCGAGGCGCGAACCGCGGATGCCGGCGAGTTCCGGCTCCTTGAGCCCCGCGACGTCGACCCCATCGAGGAAGTACCGCCCGCTGGTCGGGCGATCGAGGCAGCCCAGGATCGCCATCAGCGTCGACTTGCCCGATCCCGACGAGCCCATGATGGCGACGAATTCGCCGCGCTCGATCGACAGGCTGACGCCCTTGAGCGCCTGCAACCGCGTGTCGCCGACGATGAACGTCCGCGTCACATTTTCGATTTTGAGAATTTCTTCCGGCATCGCCGAACCTTTTTTGGCGCCCGCCGCGCCTTTAAAAGCGCGGCAGGGGCGTTCCCGATTGGGCGCCGCTCGAGCCGCGCTCCTCGGAGACGATGACGGCGTCGCTGGCGCTGAGGTCGCCCTTGACGATTTCGGTGAAACTGTCGTCGTCGAGGCCCGTGGTGACGTCGATCGGTACGGCCTTGCCGTCGCGCAGCGCCCAGACGCGCCCGGTTTGGCTCGCCCCGGCGACCTCGCTCGTCCCGGCTCTTGGAAGGCCGCCGGGGACATAGCGAAGCGCCTGATCGGGGACGCGTAGCGCATCGAGCCGCTGGTCGACGATGATGTTCGTCGCGGCCGTCATGCCGGGAAACAGCGCGAGGTCGTCGTTGGTCGCGCTGACGACGGCGTCGTAGGTGACGACGTTCTGCACCGTCTGGGGGTTGACGCGGACCTGGGTCACGCTTCCGTTGAACACGCGCTTGGGATAGGCGTCGACGGTGAAGGTCGCCTTGTTCCCCGCCTTGACGCCGCCGACGTCGCTTTCGCTGACATTGGTGTCGACCTGCATCGTCTTGAGCTCGGTGGCGATGAGGAACAGCGTCGGCGTCTGCAGGCTGGAAGCGACCGTCTGCCCCTGCGTGACGTTGCGCGACACGACGATGCCGTCGACCGGCGCGATGATGTCGGTGTAGCCGAGATTGAGCTTCGCGGCCTCGAGCGTGGCCTGGAACTGCTGGATGCTCGCCGTGTCGACGCCGACCTGCGCCTGGGCCTGATCGTAAGCGTTCTTGGCCTGGTCCGCCGCGTCCTTCGACACCGAGTCCTGTTTGAGCAATTGCTGATTGCGCTGATTGTTGAGATCGGTGTAGGCGAGGTTCGCCTTGTCCTTCGCGAGCTGCGCGTTGGCCAGCGCGAGGTTGGCGGTCGCCTCCTCGACCACGGCCTGGTAGGGACGCGGATCGATCTTGGCGCAGATTTGTCCGGTTTTGACCTGCGTATTGAAATCGCAAGACAATGTCTGAATGACGCCGGACACGTAGCTTCCGACGATGATCGTCAGGATGGGATTGACGGTCCCGGTCGCGGTCACCGTCCGCGCCACGGTTCCGCGCGTCACCGGCTGGGTCACGTAGCGCGGCGGCGGCGCCGGCCGCAGGCTATACCAGGCCGCTCCTGCGCCGATCGCAACGAGGAGCAAAATCAATGCGCCGAGCCACCATCTGCGACGCGACGCCGGCGCCCGCGTCGTCGCCATCACCGTCGTTGCCGGCGCCGTCGCCGGCGTCATCGCGGGCGGCGGCGAAGGCGCGTCCGCGGCGGGCTGCACTTCGACTCTTTCGTTCATTTCCGCCAGTTCCGAAAGATCCGCTCTTGATCTATTTACGGCAACTGGATCGGCGGCGACTGATTTGCATCAACGATCGGTAAGTTCGCGCAGCGGCGCGGCGTCGCCGCTGTCGCGCCAACCGCGGGCCTCGCGGCTCACTTCGGCGGCGGGACGAAGGTTTGGTTGCTGAACGGCGAGGCGGTCGGCACCTGCACCTGGATGAAGCCGAAATGCGTCTCGCGATGGCATTGGTTGCAAGCCCGGGTGAGCTTGTCGAATTCGACGCCGAATCTTGCGCTGCTGCGCGCCTCGACGGCGGATTTCACCGCGTCCAAAGGCGCGTAGCCTTCGCTCTTGATCAATCCCGCGTTATCGGCGTCGCCCGATTTGGGATAGTAAATCGCGGCGTTTTCGAAGCTCTTGCGAATCTGTTCGATTTCGTAAAGGGCCAATTCCCAGTTCTGCGATCGGCCGGCGAACCAGAGCTTGAAGTGGCGGAGCTGCGAGTCGCCCATGAAATCGCCGAGATCGGGAACATAGGGCTTTGCGTCCGCGACCGGCTGGCTCAGCGCCGGCGTCGCGATCAAGGGCGCCAGAAGCAGCGCAAGGCCGAGGTAATGACGCTTCATGTTCGCCCCCAAGTCATTTCGGATTCCGCTTGGCGTTTTCGCGCCGCCTTACGCGTTAGATTGCAGCGCTCGCGTCATTTTGTCTATCGGCGCCTACGCTGCTTCGCACCTCGCGGCGGATCCGGCGAGAGCTTGCGCTACAAGCGCAACACGCGTCGGGCCGTGCCGTGGCAGACCTTGGCGCGCACTTCGTCGGAAACGGGCGCCGAATCGATGAACTTCGCCGCGACCTCGCAATCCTCGTAGGGGTAGTCGACGGAGAACATCACGCTGTCTTCGCCGAGCGCCGAAAGCGCGCAAAGCAGCGAAGCGTGAGAACAAACGCCGGTCGTCGTAACGAAAATGTTATCGCGTATGATCCGCGAGGGCGCCCGCTCGATCGGCTCGCTTCCGGCTTGAACGCGCCAGCGGCTGTCGAGCCGCCACAACAGATAGGGCAGGGTCTCGCCCATATGGCCGAGGATCAGCTTCGCCTTGGGATAGCGATCGAACACGCCGCCGAACACCAGGCGCAGCGCATGCGTCGCGGTCTCCACCGTCCAGACCCAAGTCGCGCCCGAGAGCTCGCGATGGCCCGTGAACATATGGGGCGCGTCGAAGGGGTCGCGGGGATGCAGATAGATGGGGACGCCGAGCGCCTCGACCCGCTCCCAGAACGGATCGTAGCTCCTCTCGTCGAGATAGCGGCCGTTGGTGTGGCCGTTGACCATGGCGCCTTTGAATTCGAGCTGTTCGACGCAGCGCGAAAGTTCATCGGCCGCCGCCGCCGCGTCCTGCAGCGGCAGATGAGCGAAGCCGGCGTAACGCGTGGGATGTTTGGTGATCTCGCGCGCGAGGAAGTCGTTTTCGATGCGGGCGCGCTTGATCGCGACATTCGTATCGGGCTCCGCCTGCACGCCCGGCGTCGTCACAGAAAGCACGGCGAGATCGATGCCGGCCCGGTCCATCGCCTCGAGCCGCATTTCGCCGAAATCGAGCAATCGTTCCTGAAAGCCCTCGAAAACCGGCGAACCCCGGCTCGACCCCCCGTACTGCGCATAGGCCGACATTTCGGGCCGGGTGAAATGCTCTTCGAGGGCGATTTTCCTCATTGGGCGCTCCTACGGGCTGGCTCAGACGGGGTATCCGACCGTTTGCGCGTATGTGACGAACTGCTCGCTCGGCAGCTTCATGATCCGAGCGAGCTTGGAAGCATCGAGCGCCCCGCGAAAGACGGTCGCCAAGCCCTCCGAAGCGCAGAAGAGATAGACGTTCTGGCCGATGAACCCGGCGTCGACCGAGGCGTTGAAGATGCGCTCTTGCGGCGGAACGTCGCCCATGCGCTCGCCATGCCCGACATAGACGAGGTCCAGCGCGGCATGCCCGACAAAATCCTGCTCCCCGGTCGCGGCGCGGATGTCGTCCTTCATATGCGGCAGGAGGACATGGGCGGTGGGTTCGTAGAGCCAGACGCCGTCGGCCGTTGCGATATAGACGTCGATCATGATGATGTGGCGCGCATAGGGGGCCGTGCGGCCGCCGTCGGGACGATTGACGCCGAAAGCGGCCCACAGCAAATCCGACAGGGCTTGCTGCGGCAGAGTCCGATCGGAATATTCGCGCGTCGAATGGCGCCGCGCGATCGCGTCGAACAGGGGCATGCCGCCCGTCTTGCGCGGCTGCGGCAGTTTCAGCGCGGTCGGCTCCTGCGCGGCCGCTACGCCGGCCGCCGCGGCGAAAGCGGCGCCGGCGAGAATTCCGGCGTTGATTTCACGTCGCGTCATCATCGTCACTCCTCCGGCCCCAAGCCCCGATTTCGTCCCGTTCATCCCTCATCCGATGGCGATGGCCTTGAGAATCGCGCGGCGGACGGCCGTCTCGAACAGCGGCAGCTTGTAGGCGTTGTCGGGGAGCGGCGCCGCGCCGTCGATCGCGGCCCGTCCGGCCGCCCTGGCCGCGTTCTCGTCGATGCGCTGGCCGACGAGAACGCCTTCGGCGGACTTCGCGCGGCGCGGCGTCGGCGCCGCCGCGCCGAGCACGATCGAAGCGCTCGCGCATCGCCCGTCCGGGCCCAGGTCGATGAGCGCGGCGACGTCGGCGAGCGGCCAATCGAAGGACGCCTTCTCGGCGATCTTCACATGCGCCATGCGCGCGCTCGCCGGCAAAGCCGGCAGTTTGATCGCGGCGAGGATTTCGTGCGGCCTCAAGTCGTTCTCGCGCTGCACATCCCGATCCGGGGAGATGAGAAAATCCTCGAGCCGAACTTCGCGCTTGCCGCCCTCGGCGTCGACGAGTTCGATCCAAGCGCCGAGCGCGACGAGCGCCGTCGCCGGCGTCGAGGGGTGGACGATGGCGCAAAGCCGATTGTCGAAAATCGCGTGATATCGGTTCTCCCCGAAGATCGCGAAGCAATGCCCGCCGCCCTTGCGCAGGCAACGATATTCCGCGGAGCGGAAATACCAGCAGCGCGGCCGCTGCAGCAGGTTGCCGCCCAACGTCGCGACATTGCGGAGTTGCGGACTCGCGGAGCTCGCGACGGCGTCGGTCAGCGCGGGGAAGCTCCGGCGCGCCCCGACGTGCTCGGCGAGCCGGCTCAGCGTGACCATGGCGCCGATGCGCAAAGAGCCGTCCGCGCCGCCCTCGATCGCGTCGAGGCCGGGCGCGTCTCGCAAGCCAATCACCCTCGCCGGAGCGAGCAGGCCTTCTTTCATCAGGTCGATGACGTCGACGCCGCCGGCTTTGACGATCGAAGCCTGCGCGTCGATGGGGGCGATCATCGCGTCGGCTACAAGGCTGGAGGCCGCCGCGGCGGCGTCGGCGGGGGATCGCGCAAGCGCCCATGCGAAGTTTTTCATCGCCTCAACTCCGCCTCTCGATCTTGCCGAGCGCCTGAAGGATCGCCGCCGGCGTCATCGGCAAGGCGCGAAGGCGGACGCCGATCGCGTTATAAATCGCATTGGCGATGGCGGGCGCGGTCGCGATGTTGGACGGCTCGGCGATGCCGTAGGCGTCGGTGGCGCTGTTGGCGCGATAGTTCTCCAGCAACACGACTTCGATCGCCGGCGTCTCGCGTGGACCGGCGAGCTTGTATTCCTCGAGATTGGCGTTGACCATCCGGCCGCTCGCGGAATCGAGAATGCGCTCTTCGTACAAGGCGTAGGAAAGGCCCATGATGACGCCGCCCTGCACCTGGCTCTCGATCAGCAGCGGGTTCATCGGCCGGCCGCAGTCTTGCGCCGCGACGACGCGCTCGACGCGCACGATGCCCGTTTCCGTGTCGACCGCCACTTCGGCGAACTGCACGCCGCCGAGATCCTGGTCGGCGATCGCGGCGTCCGGCATGCGCCGTCGGAACCCGCCGTAATCGTCGCTTCGCGAAGCGGTGGCGCTGATCCGATCGACGCTCATGCGCATCGCGACCTCGCGGAAGCCGAGGCTTCGGCTCGGCTCGCCGCGAACCGCGATGCGCCCATCGCGCGCGACGAGATCGTCGGCGCCGGCGTTCAGGATTAGCGCCGCCTCGCGCAACAAGGCTTGCAACACACGCCACGCGGCGACGCGCGCCGGCGGCGTGATCGAGGCCGTGGCGCGGCTGCCGTATGAGGGCGGTCCGGGCGGAAAGGCGGTGTCGCCAATGCGCACGACAATGTCCTCGGGCCGCAAACCGAGGACCTCGGCGACGGTCTGCGCCATCACCGTGCCGGTGCCGGTTCCGATGTCCTGCACGCCCGACAAGACCTCGATCGCGCCGTCGCGATTGACCCGCACTTCGCAGGACGAACGCGTTTGGACATTGGCGCCCCACAACGATTGGGCGACGCCGAGGCCGCGCTTGACCGGTCCCGGATCGGCGCCGGCCGCGCGCCGCCGCTCCCAGCCGAACTGCAGCGCGCCGAGCCGGCGTTCCTCGCGCCGCACGGGGCTCGGGTCGATGCGGTCGCGCAGCGCGAGCGGATCCATGCCGAGGCGTTCGGCGAGTTCGTCGATCGCCTGCTCCATCGCGAACGCCCCCGGCGTATTGCCGGGGCCGCGCATCGCGCATCCCGGCCCCGCGTTGATGAAGACGTCGTACTGCGCGGACTCGAAGTTGGGGCAGGCGTAGAGTCCTTGCGCGAAATTCCCGACGCCGCCGCCGACCGTCACGCCGGCGGAGCCATAGCTTTGCAGCGAGATCGCCGTCAGCGTTCCGTCGCGGCGCGCGCCAATGCGCAGACGCTGCCGGGTTTCCGGCCGGTTGCCGGCGTCCATTTGTTCCTCGCGCCGTTCGAGGCAGATGCGCACCGGCGCCTTGGCCTGTCGCGACAGGGCGACCGCGACGCGTCCGTAGACGCCGAGCGACGACTTCGAGCCGAAGCCGCCGCCCATGCCATCGACGATGACGCGCACGCGCTCGAGCGGCAGGCTGAACTCCTCCGCAAGCTCCTCGCGGACCCCGGCGGTAAATTGGGTCGACATATAGACGGTGAGGCCGTCCGCCGCCCAATTGGCGACGATCGCGTGCGGCTCGAGGCAGCAATGGGTCTGCGTCTGCGTGCGATATTCGCCCTCGACGACGATTTCGGCGTCGGCGAAGCCCTGCGCGGCGTCGCCGCGGCTGGAGGCCGCGGGGCCGCGCACGTTGCCTTCGATCGGCAGGCCCGCCGGCGAAGGCCAGCCCGAGGGATGGCCATCGGGCGCGGAGGCTTCGTCGTGAACGATCGGGGCGTTCTGCGCTCTGGCCGCATCCATGTCGACGACGAAAGGCAGCGGCTGGTAGTCGACCCGGATCAGCGCCATCGCCTCTTGCGCCGCGGCCATCGAAGTCGCGGCGATCGCGGCGACCGGCGCGCCGACATAGCGCGCGACGCCGGTTAGAGGATGTCCCGGTCGGGCGATCGCCACTGCGGCGCGGACGTCGGGATGGCGCGCGGCGACGGTCAGATCGAGGGCGCGAATTCTCGCGTGCGGCGAGGCTGAGCGCAGGATTCGGCCATAGAGCATGCCGGGAAGGACGACATCGACGGTGAAGCGCGTCGCGCCGGTGACCTTGCCGCGGGCGTCCTGTCGCGGGATCGGCTTGCCGATCACGAGGAGCTCGGCGTTGGGGCCGAGCGCCGGCGGTTCGTCCACCGGAATCCGCCGCTCGATTTCGCCGAGCCCGACGCTCGCGATCCCGCTCGGAAATTTTTCGACGCGCAGCCCGGAATCGCCGGCCATCGTCAGTCCCCTCGCGCTTTGGCCGCCGCGAGCGTCGCGGCGACGACATGCGGATAGGTTCCGCATCGGCAAAAATGCCCGGCGATCGCCAATTCGACATCCTCGGCGGTCGGGTCGGGATTTCGCTCCAGCAGCGCCGCGCAGCTCATGATCAGGCCGGGCGTGCAGAATCCGCACTGCACCGCGTCATGGGCGATAAAGGCGGTCTGGACCGCGTGGAGCGCGTCGGCGCGCGCGAGCCCTTCGATCGTCGTGACCTTGCGCGCGCCGACCTCGATCGCCAGCGTCATGCAGGAGCAGATGGGCGCGCCGTCGAGCCACACCGTGCAGGCGGAGCAAGCGCCGCGATTGCACCCGATCTTGAGGCCCGTCAGACCCAGCGGACCGCGCAGCGCCTCGGCCAGTGTCGCGCGCGGCTCGACCCGCAACGATCGCTCGACGCCATTGACATCAAGCGCGATCGAAATCGCGTCCAGCTGCGCCATCGCGGAATTCGCATCCTGCGCCATCGCGCTCTCGCTCTCGGTTGCTCGGACGACGCCGGCCATGGCGGCTTGCGCCGCGGTCAGGGTGGAGAATTCGAGAAACGAACGCCGGGACAACCCGGACTGCTCGTCCCGCCGCAAAGAGGGCGAGGCGCCGTCCCCGCGACCGGGCTCTTGCTTCCCCATGCGAAAGGGACGATCTTCTCCATTCATCGCATCAGCCCGGAAAACCGCGACGGCGACCCACTTGCCCTCTAAAAAAAACGGTAGCGATCAACCCGTCGCAACGCCTTGATGTGGGTCAACCTCGTCGCCGCGACGCCGGCGCCCGCGGCTTTCGCAAGGAGCGCGCCTTGAGCGAGGCCGATCGCGATATCACAAAAAATTCAACGCGAAGTCCGATTGAGGCGCGTCAACGCCGGCAATTTCGTTTTCACCAATGGTGTTTCCGGTCAAAAGGCAATTCCATCGAGATTCATCCAACGTGACGACGCGCAGACGAGGGGCGATACTCGCCATCTTCATCGTTGTCGGACTGGGCTGCGTCGCCGCCTACTGGTTCGCGGCGCCTATTCGCGCGTGGATCCACCCTTCGGCCGACGCGGAGGCGCTCGTCGTGTCCGGAAACATCGAGGCGCATGAAAGCGTCGTCAGCTTCAAGACCGTGCAGTCACGGATCGTCGAGCTCCCTTTTGACGAGGGGCAATGGGTGAAGACCGGGACCGTGCTGGCAAGGCTGGATTCGTCCGACTACGCGCAACAGGTGACGATCTCCAGCGCCGCGCTGACGGCGCAGCAGCGTCAACTGGCTGTCGCGAAGGAGAATGTGGAGGTCGCGAAAAAGACGGTCGTCAGCGACGAAGCCGATCTCGAGCTCAAGCAACTCGAGTTTGATCGCGCCCAGGACTTGTGGAGCAAAGGCGCCGGGACGACGGAGACGCGCGATCAGGCGAGCGCCGCCCTCAAGCAGTCGACCGCGGCGCTCGCGCGCGACAAGGCGCTCGAGGCGACCGCGGAAGCCAATGTGTCACTGGCTGAGGCCAACGCGCAAAGCGCCGCGGCCACGCTCGGGATGGCCGAGATCGTATTGGGATATACGATCCTGTTTGCGCCCTTCGACGGCGTGATCCTGGTGCGGCAGGCGGAGCTGGGGGAGGTGGCGGTGCCGGGCGCGCCGATCGTGACCTTGGCGGACATCGATCACGTCTGGCTGCGCGCCTACGTCAACGAAACCGACATCGGCAAGGTGCGGTTTGGCGGCGCCGCCGTGGTGACCACGGACACCTATCCGGGCAAGCAATACCGAGGTCGAATCTCGTTCATATCCTCGAGCGCGGAGTTCACGCCCAAGAGCGTGGAGACGCACGCCGAACGGGTGACGCTCGTCTACCGGATCCGCATCGACATTTACAATCCGACGCATGAACTGGTTCCCGGCATGCCGGCGGACGCGCAAATCCCATTGCTGCCGGCCGGTCCGTCATGACCGACCCGTCGCCGGCGATCATCGTCGTTCAGGACTTGGCCAAGCGATTCGCCGGCGGTTTCGGCATCGGCGGCTTGAGCTTCGAATGCGCCAGCGGAGAGATATTTGGTTTCGTCGGCCCGGACGGCGCGGGGAAGACGACGATCATGCGACTGCTCGGCGGGGTCATGACGCCCGACGGCGGGTCGATCCGGATCGACGGCGTCGACGTCGTCGGGGACCCCGAAACGGCCAAGCAGCACATCAGCTATATGCCACAGCGGTTCGGGCTCTACGAGGACTTGACCGTCGACGAGAATATCGAATTCTTCGCCGATCTGTTCGAGATCGACCGCAAGAGCCGGGACGAGCGCGCGGCGCGATTGCTGTCGGCGTCCGGGATGACGCCGTTTCGCAAGCGCCGAGCGGGCCAGCTGTCGGGCGGCATGAAGCAAAAGCTCGGCCTGACCTGCTCGCTCATCCACACGCCCAAAGTGCTGCTGCTCGACGAGCCGACAGCGGGAGTCGATCCGGTCTCGCGGCGCGACTTCTGGCGCATCCTCTACGGGCTTCGCGAGGAGGGCGTCACGATCGTCATCGCGACGTCCTATCTCGACGAAGCCGAGCGCTGCACGCGGCTCGGGTTGCTCCATGAAGGCCGGATGCTGCATTGCGATACGCCGAACGCGCTGAAGAAGCTGATGCCGGGAGAGTTGATCTCGCTGACCTCGCCTCGATCGCGGGCGGCGCGCGACGCGCTGGCGGGGCTCGATGGGGTTCGCGCGGCGCTGTCGTTGGGAGACAGCGTCCACATCGTCGTCGACGACGCGAAGCGCAGAATTCCCGAACTCGAACGCGCGCTCGCCGCCGCCGCGATTCCTCATGAGCAGCTGGAGCCGTTGGCTCCATCGATCGAGGATCTCTTCGCCTCGTTGCTCAGTCCGGCGGACGCATCATGAGCCCCGACGCTCCAAACGGCGAAGTCAGAATCGTGACGGATCGTCTCGTCAAGCGTTTCGGCGCGTTCACGGCGGTCGACGAGGTGAGCTTTTCCGTGCGACGCGGCGAGATCATGGGTTTTCTCGGCCCCAACGGCGCGGGCAAATCGACGTTGATCCGGATGCTCTGCGGACTCTTGCGCCCGACCGCCGGCCGCGCCGAGGTGGCGGGCATCGACGTCGCGCGCAACCCGGAGCGCGTGCGCGAGAACATTGGCTACATGTCGCAGAAGTTTTCGCTCTACAACGACCTGTCGGTAATCGAGAACCTGCGCTTCTTCGGCGGAATCTATGGGGTGAAAGGCGAAAGGCTCGCGCAGCGCGTCGCATTCGCGATGGAAATGGCCGGGCTCGCCGGACGGGCGGACGCGCTGGTTTCGAATCTTTCCGGAGGTTGGAAGCAGCGCCTGGCGCTCGGCTGCGCGGTTCTGCATCAGCCGCCGATCCTCTTCCTCGACGAGCCGACGTCGGGCGTCGACCCGACTTCGCGACGACGATTCTGGGATCTGATCTACGCGCTCTCCGAGCAAGGCGTGACCGTCCTCATCACCACCCATTACATGGACGAGGCGGAATACTGCAACCGCCTCGCCCTGATCAACACGGGGCGGCTCGTTGCGTTGGGGACCCCGAGCGAACTGAAGCGCGGCGCGATCCGGGGGCGGCTCCTGCTCGTCGAATGTGAGGACGCGGGCCCGCTGCTGGCGGCGCTCGAAACGGCGCCGGGCGTGCGCGACGTGGCGCCCTTCGGCTCGGCGCTTCATCTCTTGGTCGACGATCCCGCCGCCGACATTCCCCGGATCGAGCAATTCCTTTCCGCGCGTGGCCTCGGCTGGACGCGCGTCGAGCCGATCAAGCCGACGCTCGAGGATGTCTTCGTGCAATTGGTCGGCGCCCGGCGCCCCGACGAGGCGATCCCATGAAAGCGCGACGGATCAAGGCGATCGCCAAGAAAGAACTCATCCAGGTGCGGCGCGATCCCCGCAGCCTGATGATCGCGCTGCTGATGCCGCTCATGCAGATGACGCTGCTCGGCTATGGCGTGAGCCTCGACATCAAGCACATCCCTGTGTGCACATTCGACCGGGAGGCGAGCGAGCGGAGCGAAGCCTTGCTGAAGCGCTTTCAGGCGTCGATCTATTTCAGCATCGTCGAGGCGGTCGGCTCCTACGGCGCCCTGAAAGACGCGCTGGACTACGGCCGCTGCAAGATCGGCGTCGTGATCCCCCCGCACTTTTCCGAGCGGCTCGTCGATCTCGGAACCATCCCCGTGCAGATCATCCTCGACGCCACCGACGACAACACCGCGAATATCGGGCTCGGCTATGCGCAGGACGTCGTCGAAGGCTTTTCCAGCGATATCCAGGCCCTCACGTCGCAAAGGCAGGGGGCGATCCCGCAGAACGCGCCCGCCGTGGTGCAATCCCGGGTGTGGTTCAACGAAGATCTGAACAGCCGGAACTTCGTCATCCCCGGCGTCGTCGCGATGGTGCTGGCGCTGGTCGGAGCGCAGCTGACGTCCCTGACGATATCGCGGGAGTGGGAACGCGGAACCATGGAGGTGCTCATCTCCACGCCGGTCACGCCCACGGAGTTGATGGTGGGAAAGATCCTGCCGTATTTCGCCATCGGCCTTCTCGACGCGGCGTTTTGCCTCGCGCTCGCGGTCTTCTGGTTCGAGGCGCCGTTCCGCGGCGCGCTGGCGACCTTGTTCTTCACGACGTCGCTGTTTCTCGTCGTCGTGCTCGGGGTCGGCTATCTCATCTCCGTGACGGTTCGCAGCCAGCTCGGCGCCAGCCAGCTCGCCTTGCTGGTCACGCTGCTGCCGACCAACCTGCTGTCCGGCTTCACCTTCCCGATCGATCAGATGCCCTGGCCGGTCCAGGCGATCACCTATCTCGTGCACTCCCGCTATTACGTGACGATCCTCAAGGCCGTCTTTCTCAAGGGCGCCGGGCTCATCGAACTCGCCGAGCCCATCTCGCTGCTCGCGCTCTACGCCGCGGTCGTCGCCTTCCTCGCCGCGCGGGCGTTCCGCAAGACGTTGGATTAGCTGAGATGTGGGGCCGCATCGTCACTCTATTGATCAAGGAATTCATCGAGCTCAGGCGCGACACTTGGGCTCGCTTCCGGCTCGTCGTGCCGCCGCTCATCCAGGTCATCGTCTTCGGCTACGCCGCGACCTTCGAGGTTTTCGGCGTGTCGACGGCGACGCTCGATCTCGACCACAGCCAGGAAAGCCGGGAGCTGATTTCGCGTTTCACCTACAGCGGCCGCTTTCACATCGTGGAAATCGCGCAGACCCAGGCCGAGATCGACGCGGCGATCGAGAGCAGCAGAGCGACGGTGGCGATCGTCGTTCATCCCGGTTTCGCCGAGTTGCTGCGCAAAGGCCAGTCGGCCCCGGTGCAGGTGATCGTCGACGGCACGAACTCCAACACCGCGCTGATCGCGCTCGGCTATGTCGGCGAGGTCGCCGCGAAATTCTCTGGGGATTACGCGACCGATCTCATGCAGCGGCTCCATGGAGCGCAGGCGCGCGCCGTTGAAGTCGTGCTCGAACAAAGGCCTTGGTACAATCCCGACCTCAACAGCCGTTGGTTCTTCGTTCCCGGCGTCATCGCCACGCTGACGCTGACGATCGTGGTCAATCTGACCTCGTTCGCTGTCGTCCGGGAAAGGGAGGTCGGAACGCTCGAGCAGGTCATGGTGACGCCGATCCGGCCGCTCGAATTCATCCTCGGCAAAACGATCCCGTTCTTCCTCGTCGGTCTCGCCATCGTGGCGCTGATCGCCACCGTGGGGACGCTGTGGTTCCGCATCCCCTTCGTCGGCAATCCGTTGGTGCTGTTGCTCGGCACCTCGCTCTATCTCTTGAGCGTCCTCGGCATCGGCCTGCTCATCTCGACGCTGTGCGTCACGCAGCAACAGGCGTTCGCGACCAACTTCTTCGTCGTCAATCCGATGTTCATTCTCTCCGGATTCAGCTTCCCGATTGCGAGCATGCCGGGCGCCTTGCAGTGGCTCACCTATCTCGATCCGGTGCGCTACTACCTCGTGATCATCCGGGGAACCTTCCTCAAGGGGGTCGGTGTGGCGGTGCTGTGGCCGCAAATGCTCGCTCTGGCCATTCTGGCGGCCGCGCTTCTGACGGCGTGCATCTTGCGCTTCCGCAAATCGCTCGATTGAGGCGGATGAGACCGGCGCAAGAGCCGGGGGTTGGGAGGCCGGGGGAAGGTTGCTCCGAACGAAGGCTGCGATCGCGTCTATCTCACGACGGGGCCGCCGCGGGCCCGCCAATCGTTCATGCCCCTGGCGTAGTGGCGAACGTCGGTCGCGCCCGCGCCGTGGGCGTGGCGCACCGCCGAGCCCGAGCGCGCGCCCGAGAGGCAAATGAGAACCGCGCGCTTGCCCGCCGGCAAATGTTCCAGCCGGAAGCGCGACAACGGCAAATTGATCGCGCCGGGAATGTGGCCGCTGGCGAATTCATGCGGCTCGCGCACGTCGACGATGGCGCAGGACTTGTCGTGCATGGCCTGCAGCAGTTCGTCGTGGCCGATCTCGCGCGGCGGCGCGTTCGGATCGGCTTTGGCGAAGAATCTCGAAAACATCATGGGCGTCCTATCCGTTGTTCGCCGAGGCGGCCTTGGCCGTTTCGAATTGGGTGAAGGCTCCGAGGGCGTGGCTCGCATACATCGCCGAAGGGCCGGCGCCCATATAGATCGCCATCCCCAGCGTCTCGAGGACCTCATCGCGCGAAGCGCCCTGCTCGACGGCGGCCTTGGTGTGAAAGGCGATGCAGTCGTCGCAGCGCACCGCGACGGAGATCGCCAGCGCGATCAATTCCTTGGTCTTGGCGTCGAGCGCCTTGGGGGCGAGCGCCGCCTGGGCGATGGCGGCGAAGTGCTTCATCACTTCGCTCGCTCCGCCGCGCAGATTCCTGAGCTCGGCGGCGAGATCCTTCGTCGTCGAAGGCCAATCTTTTTGCGTCATGACGTTTCCTTCTTGTGCGGCTGCGCTAAGGCGAGGCCTTTGCGGGGGGTTCGTCGTCTCTCAGCCATATGTAGATCGCCGGGATCACCAGCAAGGTGAGCGCAGTCGAGGACGCCAAGCCGAACACCAGCGAGATGGCGAGGCCCTGAAAGATGGGGTCGGCGAGGATGAACGCCGATCCGATCATCGCCGCCGCGGCGGTCAGGACGATCGGCTTGACGCGCGTCGCGCCCGCGTCGACGAGCGCCGTCCGCAGGGGCGCGCCCTCGGCCTGGCGACGGCGGATGAAGTCGACGAGCAGAATCGAATTGCGCACGATGATGCCTGCGAGCGCGATGAAGCCGATCATCGAGGTCGCCGTGAACGCCGCGCCGAGCATCCAATGTCCGAGCATGATGCCGATGAGCGTCAGCGGCACCGGCGTAAGGATGACCAACGGCAATTTGAACGAGCCGAACTGGCCGACGACGAGAAGATAAATGCCGAGAATCGCGACCATGAAGGCCGCGCCCATGTCGCGAAACGTGACATAGGTGACCTCCCATTCGCCGTCCCAGAGCAGGGTCCGCGCCGCGTCGTTCTCCGGCTGCCCGTGGTACTTGATCGCGGGCGGGCCATCGGCGCCCCAATTCATATGGGCGATCTTGTCTTCGATCGCGAGCATGGCGTAGACGGGGGCTTCGAACCGGCCGGCGACGTCCGCCGTCACCATTTCCGCGAAGCGGCCGTTGTGGCGGAAGATCGGATAGGAGCCGGGTTCCCTCGTGAGCGTGACCACGTCGCCCAGTTCGACGTTGGCGCCCTGGCGCAAAGTGCCGCCCGCCGGCAGCGGCGTCGACAGCAGGCGCTCGTCGAGCGTGCGGGCGGAGCGCGGCAGCGCGACAGAGATATCGATCGGCTTGAGGCCGCCGCCTCTTTGGGAATAGCCGATCGGCGCTCCGCCGAGCAGCGCGCCGATCGTGTCATAGACCGCTTGCTCGTCCACCCCGTGGAATTCCAGCGCCTCTTGGTCGATCGAGATGCGCAGCCGCTCGGCGGGCTTGGGGAAACTGTCGTCGACGTCGACCGCGAAATCCACCGCCTCGAACGCCTTGCGCACGTTCGCAGCGAGCGCGCGCCGGCTCGCGGCGTCGGGCCCGTAAACTTCCGCGAGCACGGTGGCGAGCACCGGCGGGCCGGGAGGAACTTCGACGATCTTGAGCGCCGACCCCTGGGGAAGCGGCAGGTCGGCGAGGCGGCGGCGGATGTCGAGCGCGATCGCGTGGCTGGCGCGGGAGCGATCGCCCTTGTCGACGAGATTGACCGCCAGATCCCCTTGCTGTGGATCGTCGCGCAAATAATAGTGGCGCACGAGACCGTTGAAATTGAACGGCGCCGCCGTGCCGGCATAAGCCTGGATCGACGTCAGTTCGGGCAGGTCCTTCAGCCGCTGCGCCGCCGCCATCAGCGTGCGGTCGGTTTCCTCCAGGCTCGTTCCCTTGGGCAAATCGAGCACGACTTGAATTTCCGACTTGTTGTCGAACGGCAGCAACTTGACGCGAACGTCCTTGGTCGCGAACAGCAGGCACGCCGCCGCCGTCGCCAACCCGACCGTCAGGAGAAAGATTCGCGAGCGCCAGCGCCCTTGCAGCAGCGGGCGCGCCAAAGCCGTATAAAAGCGGCCGAGCGCGCCGACGTCGTGGAAATGGTCGGAACCTTCGGCGGCTCGTGCGCGGCGCCGACCCGCCAAGCGCAGCAGCAACCAAGGCGTGACCGTGACCGCGACGCCGAAGGAAAAGAGCATCGCGATGGAGGCGTTGGCCGGAATGGGGCTCATGTAGGGGCCCATCAGGCCGCTCACGAACATCATCGGCAGCAGCGCCGCGACGATCGTCAGCGTCGCGACGATCGTCGGATTGCCGACTTCGGCGACGGCCTCGATCGCCGTTTCGACGAGGCCGCGCCCGCCGCGCATCGACCAATGCCTGGCGATGTTCTCGACGACGACGATGGCGTCGTCGACGAGAATGCCGATCGAGAAGATCAGCGCGAACAGGCTGACCCGGTTGATCGTGTAGCCCATCAGCCAGGATGCGAACAGCGTCAGCAGGATCGTCGTGGGAATGATGATGAGGACGACCAAACCTTCGCGCCAACCTATGGCGAAGGTGATGAGAACGACGATCGAAAGCGTCGCCAGGCCGAGGTGGAACAACAGTTCGTTGGCCTTCTCGGTCGCGGTCGCGCCGTAGTTGCGGGTCACCGCGACTTCGACGCCGGGCGGCAAGATCCGTCCCTTGACGATTTCGAGACGGCGCAGCACGTCGTCGGCGACCGCAACCGCGTTGGCGCCCTTGCGCTTGGCGACCGCGACGGTGAGCGCCGGCCGGCGCTGCAATTCGCCGCTGGCGAGCCGCGTCATCGTCCAGGCGCGATGCTCGGGCTCCGCGGCGCCGACGACGACGCTGGCGACGTCCTTGACATAAACCGGGCGGCCGTCGCGCGAGGTCAACAACAGCAGGCCGACGTCCGGCACGCCTTGCAGCGTCTGGCCCGCCACGACAGGCAGGGAGCGCCCGTTCTCGCGCAACGCGCCGACGACGAACGAGCGGTTGGCGTTGGTCAGCTTGTCGATGAGCTGGTTCAGGGTGATTCCGTAAAGCGCGAGGCGCTCCGGATCGGGTTCGACCCGAATCTGATTCGGGTTGCCGCCGACGATATAGACGCTCCCGACATTGTCGACCTTGGCGAGCTCATGTTGCAGCTCTTCGCCGACTTGGGTGAGCCCGTTGTCGGTCCACAGGCCGGCGCGCGCCGGGTCGGCCGAAAGCGTGAGCTCGACGATCGCGACGTCGTTGATTCCGCGGCCGATGATCACGGGTTCCGGGATGCCCTTGGGCAAGCCGATGATGTTGGCGCGGATCTTCTCGTGGACGCGCAGGACCGCGGTGTCCTGGTCGGTCCCGACGAGGAAGCGCGCGGTGACGAGAACGCTGTCGTCCTGCGTTTGCGAATAGACGTGCTCGACGCCGTCGATGCCCTTGACGATGTCTTCGAGCGGGCGCGTGACCAGCTCCACCGCGTCGTCGGCCTTGTAGCCGTTGGTGGTGACCATGATGTCGACCATGGGCACGCTGATCTGCGGCTCTTCTTCGCGCGGCAGCGAGACGAGCGCGATCGCGCCCGCGGCGAGCGCCGCCAGCAGGAGAAGCGGCGTCAGCGGCGAATTGATGAAGGCGCGAGTCAGCGCCCCGGAAAGACCGAGCTTCATGGCGCGACCAAGACGTCGCCGTCCGAAAGGCCGGACAGAATCTCGACGCCGTCGTCGCGCTCGGCGCCCGGCTGCACCACCACTTCGACGCCATCCGCTGATTTCACGTAATTGACGCCGGCTCGACGAAAGACATACGAGCGCGGGATGACGATCGCGCGGCGCGCGCCCGTATTCACATAGACCCGCGTGCGCTCGCCGACGAAGTAATCGCCGAGTCCTTCGACGTCGACGTCGGCGATCACGCGTCCCCCCTGGATTTCGGGATAGACGATGCGCACGCGGCCCTCGCGTCGGTTCTCGTCGGGGCCTTCGCCGAGGCCGCGCGATCCGATGAGGACCTTGTCCCCGGCGCGCATGAACTGGGCATGCCGTTCCGGCAATTGTAGGCGCAGGATGTAGCGGTCTTCGGCGAGCGTCGCGATCGTTTCGCCCGGCAGCACGACGCGGCCTTCGGAGACGGGGACGCTGAGGACGCGGCCCGCGGCCGGCGCGAGAACGGCGCCCTCGCTCATCTGCTGGGCGATGACGCCGCGGTCGCTGCGCATCGCCTCGAGCGTGCGCTGGGCGACGTCGAGAGCGGTCCTCGCCGCGTCGACCTGAACCTGCGTGCCGGCGCCCTTGCGTTGCAACTCCTCGGCGCGATCGAAATCGGACTTGGCCTTGTCGGCCTGCGATTCCTGCGATTGGATGCGCGAATCGAGCGCCTGCATCTGCAGCAGGAGCTTCGGGTCCGCGACCGTCGCCAACTCCGCGCCCGCGTCCGCGCGATCGCCTTCCCTGGCTTTGAGCGAAACGATCGTGCCGCCGAGGCGCGCGCGCGCGACCAGTTGATGCACCGGCTCGACCGTGGCGACGACCGCCTTTTGGTCCTGAATCTGCGACGAATGGACGACGAGGCGCTCTGCGGCCGGAACGGCTCGCGGCGTCGATAAAAGCAAGACGGCGAGGACAAGCGATCGGCGCATCGAAGGTTCCTTGAATCGAGGCTTGACACATATATGAGGAAACTCTAATTTAGCAAGCATGAATTTAGAAGCGCTGCAACACAAGGCGGGCGCCGCGGAGACCTTGCTCAAGACGGTCGCCAACAAGCGCCGGCTGGTGATCCTCTGCCAGCTGCTGGGCGGCGAGAAATCGGTGTCGGCGCTGCGCGGCGCGATCGGATCGAGCCAATCGGCGCTGTCGCAGCATCTGGCGCGCCTGCGCGCGGACGAAATCGTGACGACGCGCCGGGAGTCGCAGACGATCTACTATTCGCTGGCGAGCGATCCCGTGACGAAGCTGATCGGCCTTCTCTACGAACTTTATTGCGCGCCGGATTGCGGCGTGGATCCCAAGGCGAATTCGCGAGGAAAGAAAAGAAATGTCGATTGATCGGGCCGTTATGGCGTTCGCGGGAACGGCGATCCTCGTCAGTCTGGCGCTGGCGCATTGGCATAGCGCGTACTGGCTGCTGCTGACGGCGTTCGTCGGGCTCAATTTGCTCCAGGCTTCGATGACCGGCTTCTGCCCGCTCGCGATCGTGCTGAAGCGGCTCGGGGCGAAGCCCGGTCAGGCGTTTTCCTGAAGGTCGCGCCGGCGCGCGCAGTCTCGGCGCAGCGCGATTTTCGAGGCGGATTCGTCGGCCTTTCACCATGACAATGAAAACGGAGAGTTCCAATGAAATACTATATCTCGCGGATCATCGAAGCGGGCTTTGACGAAACCGTCGCCAAGGTCGTCGACGCGCTCAAACAGGAGGGCTTCGGCGTTCTCACCGAGATCGATGTCTCCGCCACGATGAAGCAGAAGCTGGGCGTCGATTTTCGCAAATATCGCATCCTCGGCGCGTGCAATCCGGCGCTCGCCCACAAGGCTCTCACGGCGGAAGACAAGATCGGCGTCATGCTTCCCTGCAACGTCGTGGTCCAGGAGGCCGACGCGGGGAGGGTGGAAGTCGCGGCGATCGACCCGCGGGCGGCGATGGAGCGGGTCGGGAACCCGGCCCTCGCGGAGATCGCCGGCCAGGTCGCGGAAAAGCTTGGGCGCGTCGTGCGGGCGGTCTAACAGAGCGAACTCAAGCCTGCGGCCAAGTGTCGCGCGGCTGGCGATCGCAGCGCGGGCGGGTTTTTCCTCAACGTCGACAAGGCGGCGTCCGGCGAGGCCCAGCGCCGCCCTGCGCGCTCCGCTCGAGCCGCAAAATGCCGGATCGCGACATAGAACGAAATCTCTGTGTTAATAATCGGCGGGCGTGCTCTCGTCCTGTATATTACAAATATCTAATTGACGTTTCTCTCAACTACGTTGAACATGCACGAGATAAGTGCGCGGGCCGCGAAGCTCCGCCACACTCTAGGGAGGAAAAATGCAGGGCTTGTTCATCGTCTGCCTGAGCGGGTCTCGGGAGAAGCTGCAGTTCGCGGCGATGACGGCGTCGGTGGCGGCCGTATGCGGGCGCCCGGTCACGGTTTTTCTGTCGATGAACGCATTTCCCCCATTCGTTCGGGGCGCCCCGGCGGCGCCGGCCGAGGGGGCGTTCGGCGAGCTCATGGAAGGCAAGAACGTGCCTTCGTTCCAGCACATTTTCCAGCAGGCGGTCGAACTCGGCGACGCGAAAATCTACGCCTGCTCCATGGCGATGGACGTCTCGGGAGTGCGCGAGGACCAACTGGCCAGCCATGTCGCCGGCGGCATGGGTCTCACCAAATTCCTCAGCGAAGCCGAGACGGGACAACTCGTCGTTTTCTAAGTCGGGAGAAAGGAAATCGTCGCATGGAAGCGGACAGAATCATCGACGCGCGGGGCAGCTATTGCCCAGGGCCGCTGATGGAGCTCATTGCCGGGATGAAAATGTCGAAGGTCGGCGAGACCGTCGAGCTTCTGTCGTCCGACAAGGGATCGGCCCAGGACGTTCCCGAGTGGATCAACAAGGTCGGCCACCAGATGGTCGGCACGACTCAGGACAGCGGCGGCGTCTGGCATATCCAAGTGCGCAAGATGAAATAAGCGTGCGCTAGAAAATCTTTAGAGGAAACGCAAATCATCGGGAGGATCGGTCATGAGAGTTCTCGTCGTCGGCGGCGGCATGGGAGGCACCATTTTCGCCAACAATCTCGCGCGCAGAATCCACAGCGAGCTGAAATCCGGCAAAGCGTCGATCACGATGCTCTCGGCCTCGGAACGGCACATGTACCAGCCGGGGCTTCTCTATGTCGCGCTCGGGCGCATGACTCCGGACGAACTCTATCGCGAACAGGCGAGCCTGCTGGAGCCCGGCATTTCGCTTCACGTCGACCCAGTCGAAACCTTCAATCTCAAGGCCAATAACGTCGTCACCAAGGGCGGCAAGACCCACGAATATGACGTGATCGTCATCGCCACGGGATCGCGCGCGATGCCGGAGCTGATCCCGGGCCTCGCGGAGAATTCCATCAATTGCTACACCGAGGCCAACTCGCTCGAGTTCTTCGACAAGCTGAGCGCGTTCAAGGGCGGACGCATTCTCATCACGGTCGGGCTGCCGCACAAGTGCCCGATGATCCCGCTCGAAATCACCATGACGATGTATGATTTCATCGCCGATCGCGGCCTGCTCGACAAGACCGAGTTCTATTACACCTACCCGATCGGTCGTCTTCACAGCCTCGAGAACGTGGGCAAATGGGCGGCCGTCGAATTCGCCCGTATGAAGATCAAGACCGAGACGCTGTTCAACCTGAAGGAAGTCGACGGCAAGAACGCCAGGGTGCGCAGCGAGGAGGGGGCGGATGTTCCTTACGATCTCTTGGTCGCCATTCCCCCGCACAAGGGCATGGAAGTGATCGAGAAGAATGGGCTCGGCCAGAACGGCTGGATCCCGACCAATCGCAACACGCTTCACATGGAAGGCGACCAGGGCGCCAACGTCATCGTGCTCGGCGACACCACCAACATCCCCATCAGCAAGGCGGGGTCGACCGCCCATTTCGAAGCCGACGCGGCGGCCGAGAACGTCGCGGCGCTCATCAAGATCGGACGCTCGGTGCGCACATACGACGGCAAGGTGTTCTGTTTCATCGAGGCGGGCAAGGACCGCGCCACCTACGCCATGTTCAATTATCTCCAACCGCCGCAGCCCAAGGCGCCGAACGGCGCGGTCCACGCCTTCAAGATGGCTTACAATAAGCTCTACTGGGCGTCGGCCCGCGGAATCCTGTGAGGGAGGGCCCCATGGAACAGACCCAGCAAGCCCCTCCGCCGTTCGAAAGCGCGCTCGCGACGCTGGTGGAGAACGGCGATCTCGATCGGATCGTCGCGCTGGCGCGCGTCGTCGGCAGCGCGCAGGACGCCCTTTCCGACGACATGGTCGGCCGCGTCGCCGGCCTGGCCTCGGACGGGCTCGAACTGCTCGACCGCGTCAACCGCAGCGGCGTCGCGCGCGCCTTGCCGGCGATTTCGGCCCTGGTGGAGAACGGCGATCTCGATCGGATCGTCGCCCTGGCGCGCGTCGTCGGCAGCGCGCAGGATTCGCTGTCGGACGACATGGTCACCCGGCTCGCGGGACTCGCGACGGACGGGCTCGAACTGCTCGACCGCGTCAACCGCAGCGGCCTGGGGCGCGCTTTGCCGGCGATTACGGCGCTCGTCGACAACGGCGATCTCGATCGGATCGTCGCGCTGGCGCGCGTCGTCGGCAGCGCGCAGGATTCGCTGTCGGACGACATGGTCACCCGGCTCGCGGGGCTCGCAACGGACGGGCTCGAACTGCTCGACCGCGTCAACCGCAGCGGCGTCGCGCGCGCCTTGCCGGCGATTACGGCGCTCGTCGACAACGGCGATCTCGATCGGATCGTCGCGCTGGCGCGCGTCGTCGGCAGCGCGCAGGACGCTCTTTCCGACGACATGGTCACCCGGCTCGCGGGGCTCGCGACGGACGCCATGGCGATCCTCGATCGCGTGACGCGCAACGGATTGGCCGAGCGGTGGATCGCGCTCGCCGATCGCGTGGAAAGGTCCGGCATCCTGCTCGATCTGCTCGGCGCGGTCGACCAAGCCGCCAAGGACGTGGCGGCGGCGCCGCGGCCGCAGGGCGGGCTCGCGGGGCTTTGGACCCTGATGAAGCAGCAGCATACGCAGGAGGCCGTGCAGTTCGTATACGCTGTCATGAGCGCGCTGAGTCGGGCGCGCGTGAAATCGGGCTGAAGAGTTGCGGCGCCGGTCGTCGGCGAACGCGAAAAGCCGGGCCTTTGGGGCGCAGCGTTTTCTTTTCCCGACGCGGATGGAGGCCGGGCTCGCCGACTCGCGGCGCGCTCAAATGAAGAGATTCACGTCCGATTTGAGCGCGCGCTCCATGTAGGTCGCGGCGCCGCCGAGCTTGATCCCGGGGATCATGTCTTTGGCGTCGTATTCGAACAGGTCCATCGTCATCTGGCAGGCGATCAGCTTGACGTCCGACTCGATCGCCGCCTCGCGAAGTTCCTCGATCGAGGCGACGCCTTTCTTCTTGATCAGGTTCTTCATCATCACGCTCGCCGCCGCGTCGACGCCGGGGATCATGCCGACGATGTTCGGCATCGTCATGTGCATGCCCATGATCGGCATCTTCATCGCGGCATTGCCCAGCGGCGTGACCTGCAGGTCGAGCTTCTTCAGCAGGAGCGGCAGGCCGTAAAAAGTGAAGAACATGGTGACGTCGACGCCCATCGCCGCCGCGGTCGTGGCCAGGATGAAAGGCGGATACGCCCAATCCAGCGAGCCTTTCGTCACGATGATCGTCATCGTCTTGGCGTTGTCCGCCTGCCTCGCGCCTGGCTCGCTCATGGCCACGATTCCCTAGCTCGCATTTCCGCCCGATTGCTTTTTCCGATACGTATTAGAGTTCCTTCATATACACAAGTGCGAAAGTGTCGTGTCTTCCTTCGATTCACGAGATTGTTGCTCCCCATGGCCGTTCCGCCTAGACTTACCACGATAATTGGAGAGGCCATGACTGTCGTGCTCGATCGCGTCTCGCCTGAAAATATGCGCCGCGGGACGGGCGGTCGCGCCGACGCCGCGTTGGCGGCCGATTGCTTGGCGGGGTTATCGCATTGATGCTCGCGCGGCCCGAGATTGAAACGAACGAACTCGAAGCTCACGCGGACCAGGCGGCGGCGATGTTGCGGTCGATGGGCAGCAAGTGGCGCTTGCTCGTGTTGTGCAATCTCGTTCACGGCGAAAGGTCTGTGGGCGATCTTCAACGGATCATCGGACTGAGCCAATCCGCGCTGTCGCAGCACCTGGCGGTTCTGCGTCGCATGAAGCTGGTGCAGGTCCGTCGCTCCGCGCAGACGATCTATTACCGGCTTTCCGGCCGCGAAGTCACGGCGATCCTCAATACGCTCTATGGCCTTTATTGCTCGCCGGACGGCGATAGCTGCGGGCTCGACGCGTCCGGCATCTGACTCGTTCGCCGCCCGCGTCGCGACACGACTCAATACCCGCCCTTGCGGCGGCTTTCCGGCAGTCCGGCGACGCGCCCGCCTTGCTTGGACGGGTCCAGCGGAAAAAGATCGTAGAGCGTCTTCTGGTCGACTTTCGCGTTCCAGCGATCGGACATCGCCTTGAGGATGGCGCGCGTGTTCGGCGTGTTCTGGTTGTCGTTGAAATACTCGTCGCGCAAATAGTCGATCACGTCCCAGTGCCGGTCGGTGAGCGTAACGCCGTCGAGGCCGGCGATATGCTCGGCGAGGGCTTCGCTCCAATCGTCGGGGTTGACGAGATAGCCCGTCGCGGTGGTCTCGATCGCTTTGCCCTCGAAATCATACGCCATGGCGTTCCTCCGGTTGAATGTCCCGATGAAGCGCGCGCGACGGCGCCGCGCCGCCGTCCGCCGCGTACCAGTTCAGCTTGTCGCGCAACGCGACGACAGTGCCGACGATGATGATCGTCGGGCCGCGCAGAGCCGCGGCGCGCGCGTTCGCCGCGATCGTCCGCAGCGTGCCGGTGACGACGCGCTGATTGACGCGCGCGCCGTTGTCGACGACGGCGGCGGGAAGGTCGGGATCGGCGCCGTGCGCGACGAACGCCTGCGTGAGTTCCTCGAGATGGCCGAGCCCCATATAGATCGCTACGGTCTGGTTCGGGCGGATGAGCGCGTTCCAATCGAGATCGACCGGCCCATTCTTGCCGTGGCCCGTCACGAAGACGCAGGCCTGCGCGTGATCGCGATGGGTCAGGGGAATGCCGGAATAAGCCGAGCACGCCGCCGCGGCGGTTATCCCCGGGCAGACCTGAAACGGGATCTTGTGGTCGGCGAGCTTTTCGATTTCTTCGCCGCCGCGCCCGAAAATGAAGGGGTCGCCCCCCTTCAGCCGCAGCACGCGTTTGCCTTCGCGCGCCAACCGCACCAGCAAGTCGCCGATCTCCTCCTGCGGCAATGTGTGATCGTTGCGGCGCTTGCCGACATAGATCCGCTCCGCCTCGCGGCGCACCAAATCGACGATGCTTGGATCGACCAGGCGATCGTAGAGCACGACGTCCGCCTTCTGCATCAGACGCAGCGCGCGGAAGGTCAGCAGGTCCGGATCGCCCGGCCCGGCGCCCACCAAATAGACTTCGCCGATCGGCGCGATATCGCCGCCGGCCGCCTCGCGTTCGATTTCGCTCGCCAGCGCCGCCTCGGCCGCCGCTTCGTTGTTGGCGAGAACCATTTCGGCGATCGGGCCTTCGAGGACGCGCTCCCAGAATCGGCGCCGCGCCCGCGCCGTCGGCAGCCTCGCGCCGACGAGCGCGCGAGACTTGCCCATGAAGGCCGCGAGCCGTCCGTAGGCGGCCGGGATCGAACTTTCCAGGCGCGCCTTGAGCATGCGGCCGAGCATCGGCGAAGCGCCGCCGGTGGAAATCGCGACGACGAGCGGAGAACGGTCGACGATGGACGGCGCGATGAAGTCGCACAGATCGGGGCGGTCGGCGACGTTGATCAGCGCGCCCGCGCCTCGCACCCGGGCGAAGGCGCGCTCGTCGGCCTCGCCGTCGCCGGTCGCGACGTAGCACACGACGAAGCCGTCGAGATCGGCGGGCGTCGGTTCGCTCGTCACGTGCTCGAACGCCGCGTCGTTGCGCAGGGCGCGGAACTCGTCGTCGAGCCGCGCGGCGAAAACGGTCATGCGCGCGCCGGCGCGCGCCAGCGTTTCGGCGCGCCGCGCCGCGGCGGAGCCGCCGCCGACGACGGCCGCCCGCTTGCCCCGAACGCGCAGGAAAACTGGAAGAGTCTCCATCGATTCCCCGATCCCGCCCTTCGAGCGGCCGAGCCGCTCCGCTTTCACCGTGCCGACCTGCGCGCCGAATAGGCGCCGGCGCGCTGCGGGCTTGAGTCGGCGGCGAGGCGGCCCACCGTCGGCTCCGCGCCAAGGCGCGCGCGAGTCTGGCGGACGAAGGCCACGAATCGCCGCGCCCAATGATGCCGGGAAGTGTCGCGCAAATGGCTGAAGCTCGCCAGCAGATTGCCGATGACGATGCCGTCGCGCCCGCCGTCGACGCCGTAACCGCGCCGCATGCGATAGGCGAAGCGGCAGGCGGGGTCGAGGTTTTCCAGGGCGGCGTAATGGAATTCATGCGCCGGAATCGCTTTTTGTTCGGCTCCACCCGGCCAAGGCGCGTCCTCCGTCTCCTCGAGAACGACCAGACCCCGGCCTTGCGGCCGGTCGCCGACCACGGTCTCGGCGGGAACCGCGCCGACCATTTCGTAAGTGCGGCCTCGCCAGCAAATCGAGCGGGTGAGGTACATCAGTCCGCCGCATTCGGCGTAGGTCGGCAGCCCGCTTGCGATCGCGGCCTTGATCTCGGCGCGCAGCGGCGCGTTGGCGGCGAGCGCCGCGGCTTGGGTTTCCGGGAAGCCGCCGCCGATGAAAAGAGCGTCGGCGGCGGGCAGGCTCTGATCGCGCAAGGCGTCGAAAAAGATCAGATTCGCGCCGGCGCGCCGCAACGCCTCGAAATCATCCTCGTAATAGAATCCGAACGCGGCGTCGCGCGCCACTGCGATGCGCAAGTCCGGAGCGAGACAAGCCTCGAGCGGCGTGGGTCCGCTCACGTTCCCCGCGGCGCCCGCGACGGCGATCAAGCGATCGATGTCGATCCCTCGCTGGACGACGTCGCGCGTGCGCGCGATCGTGCGCAGAGCATCGTCGCTCTCGCCCGGCGTCGTCAGCCCGAGGTGTCGTTCCTCGACCCTCAGCCCTTCGTCACGGCCGATCGCGCCGAGCACGGGGATGTCGGTGTAACGCTCGAGAGCTTGACGCAGCTTGCCTTCCTGCCGCGCGAGGCCGACTTTGTTGAGGATCACGCCGCGTATCTCGACGCGCGGGTCAAACGCCGCGTAGCCGAGAACCAGCGGCGCGATTCCCCGCGTCATGCCCTCGGTGTCGACGACGAGCGCGACGGGCGCGCGCAGCAGGCCGGCGAGCGAAGCGCTGGAATCGCGACCCTCGAGATCGAGCCCGTCGTGCAAGCCTTTGTTTCCTTCGATCAGGGCGATGTCGGCGTTTCCAGCCGCGCGACGGAAAGCGCCAAGAATTTCGGCCTCGCTCTGGGTGTTGAAATCGAGATTGTAACAGGCGCGCCCGCTCGCGCGCGCCAGCCACATCGGATCGATATAGTCGGGCCCCTTCTTGAAGGTCTGGACCGCGAGGCCGCGCGCCGCCAGCGCCGCCGCCAGGCCGAGCGAAATCGTCGTCTTCCCCGAGGATTTGTGAGTGGCGGAAATGAACAGCCGGCCCATGATCTCGCTTGGCCCCTTCAATTCGCTTGCGCGCGCGGGAGGAACGGCATCAGCCGCAACGCCAGCGCGACGATCAGCATCGCCAGGGAAATCCCGCTGACGCCGAGCAAGGCTTCGGGCAGCGAAGGCCGATAGAGCGCGACGGCGCCGTCGAAAAACGAGCTCGAGACTTCCATTCCCGGGAAAAGCTCAAGCGGATAGGCCTGTCCGCCGATGATCACGACATACATCTGCGCGAGGCCGCCAATGAGGAACAGCGCGGACGCGAGCGCGAGGGCTCGCCGGCCCGTCGCGCCTTCTGCCTTGAAGTAGAGCAGGGCGATGGGCGCCAGCGTTCCGATCGCGATCTGGCCGATCCAGAACGTCAGGGTGTAAACGCCGCCGTCGCGCAAGATGAACGTCTCGACGCCTTGATGCGCGCTGGCGTAGAGCTTGGCCAGATGAAGGACCGCCGTGAAATAGAGCACGGCGAAGGCGAAGATCATCAGCAGGCCGCGGAACTTGCCGAGCATTTCCTCGCTGATCAGCTCCTCGCGCGTCTCCCACGACATCGTGACCAGAACGAGGACCGTGAAGGCGAGCCCGTAGAGGAACGAAGCCGCGATGAACAGCGGCGCCATCATCGCGGCGTCGTAGGCTTCGCGGGCGACGAGAAAGCCGAAGATCGATCCGGTGCCGGTTGTCAGCACGAGGCGCAAGACGAAGGCGATCGAGCCCATCGTCTTGCCGAACGCCGCGGATTTCGAGGCCTGGCGGTCCATCATCGAGAAGAGGTACACGGCGACGACGACGACGAACCCGGTGTAGAGGTAGATGTTCCAGGCGAAGATCGATTTGAAATTGTACGTCGTCATGGCGACGATCAGTCGTTCGGGGCGCCCGAGGTCGAGCACGAGAACCGCGAGACCTCCGGCCAGCAACGCGATCGCGAGAATGCCGGAGAGGCGGGCATAGGGCTTGTAAGCGATCCGGTTGAAGACCGAGGACACCGAGGCGACGTTGAGCGCCCCCGAGGCGGCGACGATCAGGAAAACGGCGAAGACGTGCGGCGCGCCCCACACGATCTGATTGCTCATGCCGGTGACGACATGACCGTAGGTCTCCATATACAGCGCCGCGCCCAGGCCGAGCGCCACGACGACGACATTCAGCGCGATGAGGCCCCGGAAAACGGGGCGGTGTGCGTCAAGCTTGCGGAATTTCAGCGTCGCCATCGGCTTCCTCTAGAGGTTGCGATACCGAACGCCGGGGTCGAGCCCGAGGTCGGAACGGATCTGCGTCGTCGACAGCGCCGCGACCGCCTTGGCGATCTCGCTGTTGGGATCGTTCAAATCGCCTGAGGTCATCGCGCCGCCTCCCGCGCTCGCGCAGGCCTCGACGCAGGCGGGATTGCGGCCGGCGTCGATGCGATCGACGCACAGCGTGCAGCCTTCGACCGTGCCCTTGCCGCGCGGCGCGGCGGTTTTCTGGTCTTCGATCGCCTCGGAGACGAAGGAGCGCGCCTTGTAAGGGCAAGCCATGATGCAATAGCGGCAACCGATGCAAATGTGCTTGTCCACGAGGACGATGCCGTCCGCGCGCTTGAAAGAGGCGCCGGTCGGGCAGACGTCGACGCAGGCGGGGTTGGCGCAATGCTGGCACATCACCGGCGCGGAGCGCTGCGCGCCCGTCTTGGGATCGCGCAACGCGACCTTGCGGATCCATTGCGCGTCGGATTCGGCGTGGCCCGTGCTTTTCCAGCCATTTTCGTCGCGGCAGGCGGTGACGCAACGGTCGCAATCGGCGGGACACTTGTTGGCGTCTATGAGGAGGCCCCAACGAACCTTCGCCGAGGCGGGCTCGCCGGCCGCGCGCGCCCCGGCGTCTTTGGCGCCGAAGGCGTAGAGCGTGACGCCCGGAGCGATCAGCGCCGCCAGACCGGCGCCGGCGCCCTTGAGGAGCGAGCGGCGATCGGTCAGCGGACGAGTCGGTTCGGAGCCGGCGCTCATGGCTTCGTCCCCTTGAGGTAGTCGCTCAGCGCGGCGAGGTCCCGGCCGTCCGCGTCGATCGCCGCCGCTTTGTTCGGTTCGCCCGGACGCGAGGCGTGGCACTCGAAGCAATCCACGGAGACCGCCGCATAGTCATGGCACGAGCGGCAGAAGTGGCGCGGGTCCGCATAGGTCACCGCGCCGCCGTCGGCGCCGCGCACCGCGTGACAGTCGACGCAGGCGGCCAGACTATACGGCTTGCCGCGCACGCCGAGATGAACGGTCTCGCCCCGCTGATGAAAGAGCATCGACATGTGGTTGCGGCGCATGAACTCAGTGTCCGCGACGCAATGCTCGCCCCGTCCCTTCGGGGGATGCGGAACCGGCGTTCGCCCAGCCTCGCCGCTCCCCTCGACGGCCCAGGCGGCGCCGGCCGCCGCTCCGAGGAGCGTCAGCGCCAGGGCGAGCGAAAGCCGCCAGGCTCGCCGCATGTCGCTACTCCCCCAGGCCCATTTGAATGTAACCGGTCGGGCACACGTCCATGCAGATGTGGCAGCCGATGCACTTCGCGTAATCGGTGTAGACGTAGCGTCCGAGCGCGCGTTCTTTCTTCGGCGTGCGCGCGACCGCCGTCTGCGGGCAGTAGACGACGCAATTGTCGCACTCGAAGCACATGCCGCAACTCATGCAGCGCTCGCCTTCGGCCTGCGCCTCCTTTTCACTCAATGGCTGGAGGCGCGCCTCGAAATTTCCCAGGACGTTGTCCGCGTCGATCGTCTTCTCGGCGCGGTGGGCGCGCGCCGAATAAGCGAAATGCCCCAGAAACAGCTCGTCGGCCGGAACGATCTGGGATCGCGAGCGATCCTCGAAATTGTGCACCGCATAGGCCGCGTGATCAGTGCCGGTGCTTTGACGGTGGTCGTAGGGGGCGGGTTCGTGCCCGGTTTCCCTAAGCTTCTCGAGCAGGCTGAAATGATGCGCGTTGACCTTGGGTAAATTAGGTTGGTCTTCCCCCTTGAGATAACGATCGATGCTCTCGGCCGCGATCCAGGCATGACCGATCGCCGTCGTCAGAAGGTGGGGGCGTATCACATCGCCGCCGACGAACACGCCCGGGCGCTTGGGCGAGCGCTGCCAGGCGTCGGCGGCGGCGGCGCCCTTGCCGTTGTCGAGCATTTCCAGGCCGGTGAAATCGCCGCCCTGGCCGACCGCGGCGACGATCAATTCGCATTCGATGTCGCGCTCGCTGCCCTCCTTCACCGCCATCTTGCCGCCCGACCAATCCACTTCGACGACGCGCAGAGCTTTGGCGCGGCCCGGCGAATCGAGCACCACCGCGACCGGCGCGAGCGAAGTGAGTATCCGCACGCCTTCGCGAGTGACCTGTTCGATTTCCGCTTTCGACGCGGGCATTTTCTCGATGGGACGCCGGTAGACGATGGTGACGTCGGCGCCCTGGCGGTGGGCCGCCGTCGCCACGTCGTGGGTCGTCTGGCCGAGCACGACATGCTCCGGCCGGTCCTTTTCGTGGATGTGCGAGATATGCCCCAGCCGGCGCGCCACGGCGGCGACGTCCATGGCGGTGTCGCCGCCGCCGATGACGAGCACGCGTTCGGCCCCGACCTTGAGCCTGCCGTCGTTGAAGGCTTCCAGGAAGGCGATGCCGCTGATGCAGTTGGCGGCTTCCTTCGCGCCCGGCACGGTGAGCGGCGTTCCCGATTGCGCGCCGAGCCCGACGAACACCGCGTCGTGATCGCGCGCCAATTCGTCGAGCGTGACGTCAACGCCGACTTTGACGCCGGTGCGCACTTCGACCCCCATGTCCAGGATGCGCTGGATTTCGTGGTCGAGCGCATCGCGCGGCGTGCGATAGCCGGGAATGCCGTAGCGCACCATGCCGCCGAGTTCGGCGCGCGCCTCGAATATCGTGCAGGCATGGCCCTTGCGGCGCAGGTTATAGGCGCAGGCGAGGCTGGCGACGCCGCCGCCGACGAGGGCCACGCGCTTGCCCGTCGGTTCGCCCGGCGCAGGCAGCTTCAATCCATGCTCGAGGGCGTAATGGCCGACGAAATGTTCGACCGCGTTGATGCCGACGAAGTCGTCGACCTCGTTGCGATTGCAGCCGTCCTCGCACGGCGCGGGGCAGACGAGCCCCATGAGCATGGGAAACGGATTGGCTTCGACCATGCGTTGGAAGGCGTATTCCTGCCACTTCATGCCCGCGACCGGCGGCTTGTCCATGCCGCGCGCGATCGCCAGCCAGCCGCGAATGTCGTGCCCCGAGGGACAGGAGGCCTGACACGGCGCGGTGCGCTGCACGTAGGTCGGGCACTTGTTGGTGTGGTCGCCCTGGAAGATCTTCTTCGTCAGGTCTTGGCTATCCCACGGCGACTCGCCGTTCTTGAAACGACGGAAGGTGGGCGCCTGCGTTCGGACCGTCTCGTTCATCGTCGCTTCTCCTCACGCTTCTTGCAAAGCGGATTTCTGTTTCGCCTCGAATTCTTCGGCCTGCGTCGAGCCCGTCAGAACGATGGCGTTCGACACCATTTGATGCACGCTGACGATCGCCTCTCGGTCGAAGCCGTATAGCGGCAGCACCTTCGAGAATTGCGCCTTGCAGATCGCGCAGATCGCGGCCATGTGCGTGACGCCGTGTTCGTCGGCGACTTCGCGCAGCGCCCGCATGCGCGGTTGCGCTCCCTTGGCGCGCAGGTCCATCAGTTCGTCGGTCAGAAGCCCGCCGCCGCCGCCGCAGCAAAGCGTGTTTTCATGGGTCGTTTCCGGGGCCATATCGAAGAAATGGTTGCAGGCGGCGCGCAGGATGGCGCGGGGAATGGTGAATTGTCCGCCCGGCTCGTCGCCCATTCGCGAGGCGCGGGCGACATTGCAGGAATCGTGAAAGGTCAAGCGGAATTCGTCGTTCTTCGATTTGTCGAAGCGCAGCTTGCCCTGCTGCATCAGGTCGTAGGTGAATTCGCAGATGTGCTGCGGGACTGGATAGTTCCGATCGAGGAAATCGAAGGGGCCGGCGAGCGTGTCGAGAAAACTGTAGGCGACGCGCCAGGCGTGTCCGCACTCGCCGATCACCAGACGTTTGACGCCGAGAGTCTCGGCGGCTTCGCGAATGCGCATCGCGATCTTGCGCATGGCGTCTTGCGAACCGACGAACATGGCGAAATTCGCGGCCTCGGAAGCATGGGAGCTGAGCGTCCAGCTGACCCCGGCCTCGTGCAGGACTTTGGCGTAGCCGATCAGGCCTTCCATATGCGGCGAAGCGAAGAAGTCGGCGCTCGGCGTCACCACCAGAATGTCCGCGCCCTTCTCGTCGAGAGGCAGACGCACGGCGACGCCGGTCTCCGCCTCGATGTCCTCCTCGAGGCCGGCGAGCGTCGCCTTCAAGGCCTTTGGAGGCAGGCCGAGATTGTTGCCGATGCTGAAGACCTTGCCGATGATCTCATTGGAGTATTTCTGGCCAAGGCCGATCGTGTCCATGATGTCGCGGGCGGCCATGGAAATTTCGGCGGTGTCGATGCCGTAAGGGCAATAGACGGAGCAGCGCCGGCACTGCGAGCATTGGTGGAAGTAACTGTACCAATCGTCGAGCGCCTCCTTGGTGAGATCCTCGGCGCCGACCAGCCAGGGCAGATATTTCCCCGCCAGGGTGAAATGGCGCCGATACACCTTGCGCAGCAGGTCCTGGCGCGCGACCGGCATGTTCTTGGGATCGCCGGTGCCGAGAAAATAATGACACTTGTCGGTGCAGGCGCCGCATTTGACGCAGGAGTCGAGATAGACGCGCAGCGCCCGCGAATTGTTCACGAGTTCGCCGAGCCGCGCAATCGCCTTGTCGTGCCAATCCTCGACGAGAGCGCCGGGAAATCCCAGCGCCTTCTGCTGCGCGGCCGAGGCGACGTAGGGCTTGGAGCCCGCCATCGCGCCGCAGGCGAGCGGCGGAATCTCGAGAGGATCGCCGCCGGAGCGTTCCCTGGGATCGAAATCGGCGGGCGCCGCGGCCATCGTCGCTCTCCCCTAGGCTTTGCGCGGGACGGGCGCGTAGCGGCGCTCGCGGCTGTTGTCCGCCTGATTGCGGCTGGGGCTGAAGAACACGCCGGGGGCGTGCAGCAGCTTCGAGAACGGAAAGACGATCATCAGCGTAAGGACGAGCGACAGGTGAACGAGCAACGCCGGGTCGTCGGGAAGCGGGCGCCAATCGAGATAGAGGAGCCCAAGGAAAAAGGCCTTCACCGCGACGACGTCGGTGTGGGCGACGAATTTCATCGTCAGCCCGCTGGCGGCGATGGCGACGAGCAGCAACAGCATGAGATGGTCGGAGGGGCCGCTGATGTAACGGATGCGCGGCACGGTCAGGCGTCTTCCCCACAGCGCGACGAGCCCCGCCGCCATCGCGAGGCCCGCGAGGATTCCGAACGGCTGGACGAGCGCGACGAGCGTCGGAACCGGCTCGGCGAAATAGCGCAGATGGCGCAGCAGAACCACGGCGAGCGCCGCATGAAAGATCCAGCCGAACAGCCAGATCCATTTGTTCGCTTTGAACAGGCTGTGAAAGAGAACGACCTCCTTGGCCATGCGCAACGCGACGCCGCCGCGCGTGAGCGGGGCGGGGGTGGTCGGAATCTTCAACGGCGCCGGCGTCGTCGCGTAGCGCCGAATCCGGGCGCCGAGCCCGCTGAGAAGGACGAGCGCCGCTCCGTAGAACGCCAGCGCGAAGATCGCCGTTCGCATCGATTCCTCCCTTGCGCGCCGCTCGCCCGCGACGCTCGACCTCACGCGCCTTGGGTCAGATGCAGCCGGTCGGCTTCGGCAGGCCGGCGATCTTGCAGGCTTGCTTGGCCGGGCCGTAGGGAAAGAGCGCGTAGAGCGCCTTTTGATCGCCCTTCTCCTTGCCGAATTTCTTCGTCATCTCCTTGACGAGAATGCGCACGGCCGGAGCGATCTGATATTCTTCGTAATATTCGCGCAGGAAATTGACGACCTCCCAGTGTGCGGGCGTCATTTCGATATTCTCGGCTTTGGCGATCATATTCGCCAATTCGGGAGTCCAGACGCCGATGTCGCTCAGATAGCCTTCCTCGTCGTGCTCGGCGACTGCGCCGTTAACCACGTATCCTTCCATGTCATTCTCTCCTGATTGAAAAAAAACGCCGCCGAAATCGTCACAACCACGCGCACACGCGGGCGGCGCCCGCGACGAGATCGACAAAGCCGCCGTAGTCCACGATCCCGATCCCTTCGGCGATGTCCTCGGCTTTCATGCCGCGAGCGGCGAGGTCGGGTCCGAGAATGTAAAGGGCGCACGAAGTCTGTTTGGCGCGTAGCGCATCGACGAAGGCGCAGCCCTTGCGCGCGCCGACCACCCCATCCTCGATCATGAGCACGGCGTCGCCCTGCGCAACGTGATCGAGACAACTCGTCAGCGACGGACGTTCGAACGGCGACTTGTTGATGGTGTGAAGCGTGGACATGCGGGCCTCAAAAACTCAGGATCACGTCTTGCTCGGAAATGATCCTGGTCATTTCGGAGCGGTCGACGAGGTGAATCGAGGGCTTCTCCGCGTAATCCTCGTTCTCGTCTTCGTAGGTGATCGGCATCAGATCCTCGACGGCGAGGCCGCGCTCGGCCAGGGACTCGCGCTCGACGTAGAGCTTGCGGACTTCGAAGTCGCCGAGGGCTTTGTAGGTCTTCGAGAAATTCTTCATCCCGATGCCGGACGTGTCCTGGCCGTTCATCAACTGAAAGACGCCGTCGTCGAGAAAAGCGAGGCTGACGTCTTGCTCGAAGGCGGCCCCAATGAGGATGACTTCGAGGGATTCCAAGGCGTAGATCGTTCCGTAAGGCGCTCGGCGATTGATGTAGAGGAACTTCTTCTGGCCCGTCTCTTGCGGCATCGAACGCTCCTCAATCGCCGAAAACGATGAAACGGTCGGCTTGAATGCCCGTCTCGATCAATTGGCCAAGTCCGGAAATGCGGAAGCCGGGAGCGATGTTGTCGCCGTCCTTGCCCTGCCTCTTGGCTTCGTTCGCATCGAGAATTCCGCGGCGTTGCGCGGCCGCGATGCAGACGACGAGATCGAGCTTGTGCGCCTCAGCCAATTCGCTCCACAGGCGCTGGAGATTGCGGTCGTCCTGCGGCGGCACGGTGAAGCGCGTGCCGTTGTTGACGCCGTCGTGGTAGAAGAACACGCGAAAGATTTCGTGGCCCTTGGCCAAGACCGCCTTGGCGAACTGATAGGCCGAGTCCGACGCCTGATGCGTGTAAGGCCCTTCGTTGACGACGATTCCGAAACGCAAGCTCGCTTCTCCTTTTGATCGACGGCGTTCCGCCGTGACGACGCGCAGGGGCGATTTCGCGCGACCGATCTCTCCGATCGGTCGGCTCAGAAATGCACGTGCGCCGACATGTTCATGGTCTTGCGGGCGCCGGTCCAAGTGTCGAGGTGATGCTTGGTGAAAGCGAACTTGGTGAGTTCGAAGAACCTCGGCCAGCCGATGCGCTCGATCCATTCGCCGATCCGCTCGTAAGGATGGCCATGCTCCTTGTAGGCGTAGAGGATCGTTCGCACGACCTCCTCGACCTCGGGCCAGCGCGGCGGGTTGTTCGGCAGGTTGGCCACGACCAGCTTATGGAATGTCGGCTTGGAGCGCGCATTGGAGTGCTTGCCGCCCACCCACACCGCGATCTTGCTCGACTCCGCGCTGTTGATCTGCATCGGCGGGCACGGTGGGTAGCAGGCGCCGCAGCATACGCACTTCTTCTCGTCGACCTCGAGCGAGGGTTTGCCGTTGACCATCGCGGGTCGGATCGCAGCGACCGGGCAGCGCGCGACGACCGCGGGACGTTCGCACACTTTCGATACGAGATCGTGATTGATCTTCGGCGGCTTGGTGTACTGCACGTTGATCGAGATGTCGCCTTGTCCGCCGCAATTGATCTGGCAGCAGGAGGTCGTGATCTTCACCCGGCTCGGCATCTCCTCGCTGATGAACTCATGATGCATCATGTCCATGAGGCTTTTCACGACGCCGGACGCGTCGGTGCCGGGAATGTCGCAGTGCAGCCAGCCCTGAGTGTGGGAGATCATCGACACGGAATTGCCAGTGCCCCCGACCGGAAATCCCGCCGCGGTCAGCGCGTCGGCCAGCGGCTGGACCTTGTCCTTCGAGCTCACCATGAACTCGATATTGCTGCGCGTGGTGAATCGGACATGGCCCTCGGCGAATTGGTCGCCGATGTCGCAGAGCTTGCGGATGGTGAAGACATCCATCTGACGTTGCGTGCCGGCGCGCACCGTCCACACCTCGTCGCCGTTCTTGGCGACGTGATGCAACACCCCCGGACGCGGACGGTCGTGCCAGGCCCACGCGCCGTAATTCTTGACCAACAGGGGGTGCATGTAGGGAAACGGATCCGGCACCCCGGTTTCGTTGGGACGGCGCATCTGAACAGCGCTACTCATCGATCAAGACCTCCCCGAATTGTCATCATCAGCTCCGACCGATGCGATGTGCGCAGCCGGAGCGCGTAGGCGGACCCGCGCCGCGTCATTCCGCGGCGACCTCCAGACCGGCTTCACGCGCTTTGCGCTCGAAATATTTTTCGGCTTCCTCGGTGAAGTCGTCCGTGCGCACGTAACTCGAGGTGCGGGGATGATTGACCATGTTCGGATCGGGATCGATGCCGAGCGCTTCGAGGAACGTGGGAAGACCGATCCGGTCCATGGTTTCGCCGATCCGCTCGTGCTCGAGCGCGTTCTCGCCGAAGAAGTCGATGAGACGGCGTCCGAGCTCGACCAGCTTTTGGTAATCCTCGTCGGTTTCGAGCTTGATGAAGGGAATGATCATCGTGCCCATGAGGTCGCCGACCTTCAACGAGCGCTTGCCGCCGATGCAAATGGAAGCGCCGCGATCGGCGCCTGGCGAGAGCGCCTTGTTCATGACGTTGATGCAATGCATGCAGCGCACGCACGACTTGTTGTCGACGTCGAGCGTGTCGTCGTCGTTGAGGCTCAACGCCCGCGTCGGGCACATCGCGATGACGCTGTCGATCGTGAATTTGCGGCCGACTCTGGCGACATAGGCCTTCACTTCTTCCTGGTCGACCCGCATGTCGTCGCGCCAGGTTCCGATGACGGCGAAGTCCGAGCGATGAATCGCGTTGACGCAATCGTTGCCGCATCCGGAAAACTTGAATTTGAACTTGTAGGGCAGCGCCGGGCGATGCATTTCGTCGAGGAATTCGTTGATGACTAAGCGGTGCGCCTTGATTTCGTCGTAGCAGGACATTTCGCAGCGCGCGTGTCCGACGCAGCTCATCGATGTGCGCAAGGCGGGACCGGCGCCGCCGAGGTCGAAGCCGACCTCGTTGAGTTCGTCGAACGCCTTCTGCACGTTTTCCGACGAGCAGCCCTGGAACATGATGTCGCCGCTCTGGCCGTGGAAGGCGATCAGGCCGGAGCCGTGCTTCTCCCAGATGTCGCAGAGCTGGCGCAGCAGATCCGTGGTGTAGTGAAAGCCGGAGGGCGGCTGCACCCGCAGCGTATGGAATTCCTTCGAAGCGGGAAATTTCGCCGCGACTTCGGAGAAGCGCGGAATGACGCCGCCGCCATAGCCGAACACCGATACGGTGCCGCCCTTCCAGAAGCCAAGACGTTCCTGATAGGAATGCTCGAGCTGGCCGAGCAGGTCGTTCATCATCGGGGCGTATTGCTTGTCACCGGCGTCGCGCAGCCGCTTCAAGCCGGTCACGAAGCTCGGCCATGGCCCGGTTTCGAGCTCATCCAGATTCGGCGTCGCATGATGCCCGGCCGCTCGGTCGCCCTCGTGATCCTGCGTGGTCTCGTGATCCGACATGCGTCGCCTCCCTGTCTCAATTCGCCGCGGGACTCGCTGTTCGGTCCGCAGGTTTTTCACCGCGCCCGCCTAGGGCCGGCGCGTCGCTCGAGCGGCAAATCCGTGCTTTGCAAATCGAGCTGTTTATCATAATAGCAGGAAATACGAATATGTGAATAGGAAAAATCAATGGAGTCGGCGCCTTTCCGAGCGGGGAGGGGCCGGCGGGCGATCCGGGAGGAAGTCTCATGACAATGGCGCGCGCTGGCGCCGCATCGTCGGGCCGACGGCTGGACGGCGATCCCTTCGACCTCGGCGACGAGGCCTCGTACCGCGCCTGGCGCGAGGCCAAGTTGGGGCGCTATCCCGCGCGCGCCGAGGATCTCGTCGTCGAAATACGCGACGCGACGAATCTCGCCGCGGCCGAGCGCGCGGCGATCGCCGAGCGATGCGGCCGAGCCAATGCGGCGCTCTACGCCTTCACGCCGACGCCGCGGGACGAGCCGCGCCTGCGACGCGATCTCATCGCATTCGGCGCCGCTTTCGGCTTGACGGCGATCGAAGACCATCGGTCGGCCGAGGCGGACGGCGTGGTGCGCATCGAGGTCGTTCGGGACGGCGGCCGCCTCGGCTACATTCCCTACACCGATCGACCGATCAGCTGGCACACCGACGGTTATTACAATTACCATGGCCCCGATCGTTGCGTGCGCGCCATGCTGTTGCATTGCGCCCGGGACGCGGACCAGGGCGGAGAGAATCGTTTGCTCGATCCGGAAATCGCTTATCTCAGGCTGCGCGACAGCGACCCCGGCCACATTGAAGCGCTCATGCATCCCCAGGCGATGAGCATCCCGGCGAATGTCGAGGCGAGCGGCGCGATCCGCAGGGAGAATGTCGGCCCGGTGTTTTTCGTTCATCCCGGCGCCGGCGCGCTCGGCATGCGCTACACCGCGCGCAAGCGAAACATTTCCTGGCGCGATGACGAGCGAACCCGCCGCGCGGCGGCCGCGCTGGAGGACATCCTCGAGACCGACCCGTTGGTGTTGCGCGTTCGCCTGCGGCCGGGGCAGGGATTGATCTGCAACAACATTCTTCATGACAGAAGCGGCTTCGTTTCCTCCGCGACGGCCGGACGCCTGCTTTACCGCATTCGCTACAACAGCCGCATCAACCTCGACGCCGCATGAAGGGAACGCGCATGGTGCAAATCAGCGATCTCATGATCCGACATCCCGAAGCGACGTCATTCGCCGACCTCGAACGGCTGGTGATCGAAGCGGCGCGCAGCGGCGAAATCCATCTGTATTTCGACATCAAGCCGGAATATCCGGATACGCCGCGCAAATGGGAAACGCGGCTCGAACTCGCCTTCTACAACGCGGAGAGGGTCGAGAAGTGACCGAGGCGGGCAAGAGGCGACGAGAGACGATTCAGGCGCCGTACGGCCGCGTGATTCGCCTCGACGAGGTGGATTTCGAAAGCGGCATGCGCTTGTTGCGCGTGACGATCCGCGAAGGCGCGCGCTTCACCATTCTCGACCTCGACGCCCCGACCGCGGCGCAATGGGGCCGCGCCATGAGCGATTGGGCGCAAGGCGAGACCCCGCAACCGGCGCCCGGCGCCGATTGAGCGCGACGCGAGCTTCAGCCGGCGCTCCAGGCGCGCGGGTAGACAAATTAGAATACGCGAATATAATGGTAGAAAATGCGCCGATCGAGACGCGTTTTGCACGCGTCGAGGAAATGCGGGAGAGTGGAGCGAGGGGGCGCTGAACCTCGGCGCCCGCGGCGATCGCCGAGGGCGCGGAACGATTCGCTTCTTCTCGCGCGCTTCGACCGGCGTTTGGCTAAAGCGGAAGTCTGCGAAAGCGCATGTCCCGATCTCGCAATTCGCCAGGACGCCGATCGCGGCTGGTCGGCGTGTTTCCATTTCTCGCGTGGCTGCCGCAGGCGAACCGCGAAACCCTATTCGCGGATTTTGTGGCGGGCCTCACCGGCGCCGTCGTCGTGCTTCCTCAAGGCGTGGCCTTCGCGACGATCGCCGGCATGCCGCCACAATATGGCCTCTACGCCGGAATTGTCCCGACGCTCATCGCGGCGCTCTTCGGTTCGTCCTGGCATCTCGTGGCCGGACCCAGCACGACGGCTTCGCTCGTCTTGTTCGCTTCCCTTTCCGCTTTCGCTGAACCGGGCTCGGCCCGATACGTGGAGCTGGCGTTGACCCTGGCCGCCATGGTCGGACTGCTCGAATTGTCTCTCGGAGTGTTCAAGCTCGGCGTGGTCGTCAATTTCATCTCCCATTCGGTCGTGGTGGGATACACGGCGGGCGTCGGCATTCTCATTATCGTCTCGCAGGCGCGGAACTTTTTCGGCATACCGATGCCCCGCGGCGCGGAATTCGTCCATGTGATCGCAAACACGTTCGCCGGCCTGCCGGCGCTGTCCTGGCCGACGACGGCGGTCGCGCTCGCCACGCTGACGAGCGGGATCGCGGCGCGCCGGTTTCTGCCGCGCGTTCCCTTCATGATTCTCGCGATCGTGATCGGCGGCTTGGTCGCCGCGATTCTCAACGGCTGGAAGCCGGGCTCGGTCACCACGGTCGGGGCGCTGCCTTCCCATCTGCCGCCGCTGTCGGCGCCGAGCTTCGATCTGGACACTTGGCGCCTGCTCATCCCCACCGCGCTCGCCGTGGCGATTTCCGCGCTGAACGAAGTGGTGTCGATTTCTCGCGCGCTCGCCATACGCTCGGAGCAGCACGTCAACATCAACCAGGAGTTCATCGGCCAAGGGCTCGCCAATTCGATCGGCTGCTTCTTTTCGGGCTATGTCGTGTCCGGTTCGTTCAACCGCAGCGCGCTCAATTACGACGCGGGCGCGCGAACGCCGATGGCGGCGCTGTTCGCCGCCGGCCTGCTCGCCGTCTTTCTCGTCGTCGCCGCTCCGCTCGCCGCCTATCTGCCGCATGCCGCGATGGCGGCCTCGCTCGTGCTCGTCGGCTGGGGCCTGATCGATCGCAGCAGCATCGCGCGCATCGCGAAGACGAGCCGAACCGAGGTCGGCGTCCTGCTCGTCACCATACTCACCGCGCTGTTCGTTCATATCCAGATGGCGATCCTCGTCGGCGTCGCGCTGTCGCTGTTGATCTACTTGTATCGGACATCGAATCCGCGTCTTCGCCCGCGCGTCCCCGATCCCATGAGCCCCGGCCGGAAGTTCACCGATCCGGGCCCGGGCCTGCCGGAATGCCCGCAACTGCGGCTGTTTCGTCTCGACGGCTCGCTTTTCTTCGGCGCCGTGAGCAGCTTCCGGGATTCCTTGCGCGCGATCGAGGCGCACAGTCCGGACTGCAAATACATCGCCATCGTCATGTCCGGCGTCAATTTCGTCGATGTCGCCGGCGCCGAGGCGCTCGCGATCGAAGCGAGGCGGATGCGCAACCGCGGCGGGGATCTGTTCCTCATCAGGGTGAAGGAGCGCGTGCTCGAACTTCTCGAACGCGGCGGCTACCTCGCCGACATCGGCGCCGACAATATTTTCCAGTCGAAAACACACGCTCTGCGGACGATCTATCGCAAGCTCGACTACGACATTTGCCGCCTTTGCGATCGTCGCGTGTTCGTCGAATGCGTGCGGCTGGGCAAGCAGGAACCGCTCGAGGACGACGACGCCGAATCGGGCGAAGACCCGGCCGCGACCGCGCGTCCCGCGATCGCACGGGACAGTTGACAATGATCGCGCAATCTATTCGTATATGATGACATATGAAATTACAGAACACGAGACGAGGAAACGCCAGTGGCCGACAAGACGCTCGACGCCAAGGGACTCAATTGCCCGCTTCCGATTTTGCGCGCGAAGAAGACGCTCAAGGAGGTTCCGGCGGGCGGGACTCTTGAAATTCTCGCCACCGACCCCGGGTCGGTCGCCGACTTCGAGGCGTTCTGCCGCGCCACCGGGAATCAGCTGATCGAATCCACCGCGAACGCGGGCGTTTATCGCTTCCTCATCAAGCACGTGGGCTGATCGGGGGCTGGGGACCGCCGCTCGCCCTCATCCCGACCCTCTCCCGCAAGCGGGAGAGGGGGGCGCGTCCCTTCTCCCGCTTGCGGGAGAAGGTGGCCCGCAGGGCCGCATGAAGGGGGCTGCGCGAACCCTTATCGGGAAGTCGTATCAGCCCCCGTGCGCGGGCTTTTGCGTGCAAAAAACTTTGTAGAGCGCGTCCAAAATCGTCCGCACGTTGTCGCTGGCGAGGCTGTAATAGATGGTCTTGCCCTCGCGTCGGGTCGTCACCAGGCCTTCGAGGCGCAGTCGCGCCAATTGCTGCGAGACCGTCGATTGCCGCTGCGCGAGGAACTGCTCCAGCTCGCCGACCGACTTTTCGCCTCCGGCGAGAATGCAAAGAATCAGAAGGCGCGACTCTTGCGCCAAAGCTTTCAGGAATTCACTCGCCTCGCGGGCGTTCTCGACCATGCGATCGAGTTCGGTCAACGATTCCAGTGAACGCAATTGCGGGAGCGCCATAGAGTCAATCCTACCTATGATGATATTCCAATATTATATTTTAATACCCAAATCGTTCCACGTAAAGCCAATAGATGGGATATCTCTCGGGGATGCGGCCGGATCGGCGCGGAAACGCCGAAGGCCGGCGCGAGCGCCGCCGTTGTCCGGGCTCCCGCAGGCCTTCGCGCTCTATCAATCGGCGAGCCGCCAAATGCGGCGCGCGTTGTCGTGGAAAAGTCGCGCGCGTTCCTCGTCGCTGCAGCCGCGCGTGATCGCGTGAGTCGCCGCCACCCATGTCGAGAGCGAAGCGGTCAGCGTGCAGACCGGCCAGTCGCTGCCCCAGACGACCCGGTCCCAGCCGAAGCGGCCGATCGCGTGTTCGACATAGGGCCGGATGTCGTCGACGCTCCAGGTCTCAGCGTCGGCATAGGCGACGACGCCGGATATCTTGACCGCGACGTTGGGCCGGAGGGCGATTTCGGCGATGCTTTCGCGCCAGGGATGTTCGGCGCGATCCTTGATCGCCGGCGCGCCGCAATGGTCGAGCACGAACTGCACTTGCGGACAAAGGTCGGCGAGGGCGATGGCCTTGCCGATCTGGTCGGGCCGCACGCAAAGATCGAACGGCCGGCCGGCGCCAGCGAGCCTGCCGACATGGGCGCGAAAAATAGCGGAGACGCTGAGGTCGTCGGCGACGACATGCAGCACCCGGCGAAATCCCTTGACGAAGGGATCGGCGAGCTGGCGTTCCAGGAAGGCGGGAAAATCCGGATTTTCCGGCCGGCAAGCGCTGATGGCGCCGCGGAGCGGGCTCGCGGGCCTCTTGGCGAGAGTCTCGACATGGCGCGTCTCGGCTTCGATCTGCGCTTCCGCGACGTCCACTTCCATGTGCAGCGCGGCGCCGACGCCGCAGCGAAACGCCTCGGTCTGATAGCGTTCGAGAAGAAAATTCCGATCCAGCGCGGGAACGCCGGCGAGCCAGGGATAGCTCAGCGCGCCGCGATCGATGAGGTGAAGATGGGTGTCGACGATGGTCGAGAAGGTCATCTTGCGAATCCGGGCGAATGGGACGCGAGGCGGCATGATATCCCCAAGCGAAGAGCGTCGCCAAAGCGGTCGCTTCGCGCCGCCACGCGTCCCGATTTCGCCGGGGCTATTGCGCGCAAGCGGACGATGTGCTGATCGGTTGCGGGGAGGACGCCGGAGCGGCGACGGCGCGGTCGCGTCGCCGCGCCGCCGGCCCGCGCCAAAACGCTGGAGCCAAGCATGTCGTTACGTTTGAAGGACAAAGTGGCGTTGCTGACCGCCGCGGGCGCGGGCATCGGGCGGGCGACCGCCGAAGCCTTCGCCGCCGAAGGCGCGCGGGTGATCGCCACGGACATCGATCTCAAGGGCTTGGCCGGGCTCGAGGGCGAACGACGGCGGCTCGACGTGCGCTCGAGCGAGGCGGTCGAGGCGCTGGCGCGCGAGGTCGGGCCGATCGACATTCTCTTCAATTGCGCGGGCTACGTGCATCACGGCAGCGTGCTGGAGTGCGCGGACGGCGATTGGGATTTCTCCTTCGACCTCAATGTCAAATCGATGCATCGCACGATCCGGGCGTTTCTGCCGGGCATGCTGGAAAAGGGCGGCGGTTCGATCGTCAACGTCGCCTCGGCCGCCTCGTCGGTGCGCGGCATCGCCAATCGTTACGTCTACGGCGCCTCGAAGGCGGCGGTGATCGGCCTGACCAAGGCGGTGGCGGCCGATTTCATCCGGCGCGGCGTGCGTTGCAACGCGATCTGTCCGGGCACCGTGGAGAGCCCGTCGCTCGACCAGCGCATCGCCGCGCTCAGCGCGCAGACGAACCAACCTGTCGCGTCGGTGCGCCAGGCTTTCGTCGATCGCCAGCCGATGGGCCGGCTCGGCAAGGCGCAGGAAGTCGCCATGCTCGCGGTCTATCTCGCCTCGGACGAAAGCGCTTTCACGACGGGACAGATTCATCTCGTCGACGGCGGCTTCGCGCTTTAGCGATTTCCGATCAAACGGCGCCGGTCGGCGGTTCGGGCCAGGCGCGCGCCTCGGAGGCGCGCATCGCCTCGAACGCCATGGCGACGCCGAGCACGCCGACGTCGTCGAAGCGGCGGCCGATGATCTGCAGGCCGATGGGCAGGCCTTCGTCGCTGTAGCCGCAATTGATCGTCGCGGCCGGCTGCTCCGACATATTGAAAGCGACGGTGAAGCCGATGTGCGGAAAAGGATTGAGCGGATCGTCGCTCGGCGAGGGCAATTCGGCGGAATAGGCCGTGATTGGCGCGGTGGGCGACAGCACGAAATCGTAGGGCAGCGTCGCCATGACCGCCGCCTTGCGCATCGCCATGATCTGGCTGAAGCCGTGGAACAAAGCTTCGCCGCTGAGGCCCGTCGCCGATTCGGCCCAGGCGCGGATGAACGGCAGAACCTTTTCGCGCCGCTCCGGCGGCGTGGCGCGAAGGTCGATCAGCGCGCGCATGCGCCAGAAGCGGTCGAGCCCGTCGAGCATCTCCTGGGTCAGAAACGGCGCGAGCGGCTCGACGATCGCGCCGGCCGCCGCGAAATCGCGCGCCGCGCGCTCGACCGCCGCACGCACCGGCGCGGTCGCGGCGTCGCCGCAGCCGGCCTCCATCAGAAGGCCGACGCGCAGGCCGCGAAATTCGGCCGGCTTGACGCGCCAATCGAGATTCTCAGGCGGCAGGCTGGTATAGTCGCGCGCGTCGGGCTGGGCGAGGCTCGCCATCATCAGCGCCGCATCGGCGACGCTGCGCGTCAAAGGCCCGGCGATGCGCCCGATATAGGGCGGATCGATCGGCACGCGGCCGGCGCTCGGCTTCAGCCCGAAGAGTCCGCACCAACCCGCGGGCAAGCGCACCGAGCCGCCGATGTCGGTGCCCAGGTGCAGCGGGCCATATCCGGCCGCCGCCGCCGCCGCCGCTCCGGCCGACGAGCCCCCGGGATTGCGGTCGAGGTTCCAGGGGTTGCGCGCCAGCGCATGAAAGCTCGAAAGGCCCGACGACAACATGCCGTAGTCCGGCATCGTCGTCTTGGCGAAGATTATGGCGCCGGCCTCACGCAGTCGCGCTGCGGGCGGCGCGTCGGCGGCGGCCGGCGTCAGTTCGCTCGCCGCCGTGCCCAGCGGAATCGGCTCGCCCTTGGTGGCGATGTTCTCCTTGACGGTCGTCGGCACGCCGTCGAGCGGCCCCATCGGCGCGCCGCGCCGCCAGCGCTCCTCGGACGCGCGCGCCTCGCTGAGCGCGCGCTCCGGCGCGAGGAGATAGGTCGCGTGGATATGCGGCTCGAAGCGCGCGACGCGCTGCAAGACGTCGCGCATCGCCTCGACCGGCGACAGGGCGCCGCTGCGATAGGCATCGAGCAGCGCGACGGCGCTTAGGCGAAAGGGCTGCATGGCGCTTTCACATATCCTCTCGATCGGAGAGGCAGCGTGAGTGGCCGGGGGACTAGCCGCAGGCCCCGGCCTACTTCCACGAAATCGCCGAGAGGTCGTTGACGAAGATCGGCGCGTTCTTCCACAGGCCGTTCAGCTTGGCGTCGGCGACGACGATGTTCGGGAGTTGGAACAGAAACGCGTTGACGCTGTCGTCGGCGATTTGGCGCTGCGCCTCGCCGATCGCCTTCTTGAAGGCGTCTAGGTCCGGCGCCGCCTCGATCCGCGCGAAAATGTCGCGGAAGGCTTGGCTGTCGTATTGGAAATAGTAGTCGGGATTGGCGTAGATGCCGATGTCGAGCGGCTCGACGTGGCTGATGATCGTCAGGTCGAAGTTCTTGCCCTTGTAGACGCCCGACAGCCATTGCGCCCATTCGACGTTCTCGATTTTCGCCTCGATGCCGACTTCGGCGAGTTCGGCGGCGATGACCTCGCCGCTCTTGCGCGCATAGTCGGGCGGCGGCAGGGTCAGCGTCAGCTCAAGCGGCGTCGCGACGCCGGCCGCCTTAAGCAAGGCTTTCGCCTTGGCCGGGTCGTGCGGATATTGTCCGGTCAGATCGACATAGCCGGGATCGTTGGGCGTGAGGTGGCTGCCGATCGGCGCGCCGAAACCGTTCATCGCGCCGTCGATGATCGACTTGCGGTCGATCGCGTAAGCGATCGCCTGGCGCACGCGCAGGTCGTCGAGCGGCTTGCGCTTGTTGTTGATCCCCAGGATCGTCTTGCCCTCGGTGCCGCCGATCAACACCTGGAAACGCGGATCGCTCTGGAATTGCGGGATGCTCTGAACGCTGGCGAAGCGCGGGAAGGCGTCGATGTCGCCGGCGAGCATCGCCGCGGTCGCCGCCGAAGGATCGCTGACGAAGCGGAACGTCGCATGAGCGATCGCGATCTTGCCCGCGTCGCGGAAACCGTCCCATTTGTCGAGCGTGACCGACGAACCCTTGTTCCAGGCCGCGAGCTTGTAGGGGCCGGTGCCGACCGGGTTGGTCGCTTCGCTCGCGACGCTCTTTTCGTCGACGATGACCGCCGTGTTCAGGCCGAGGTGAAACAAAGCTTCGAAGCTCGGAGCCTTGAACTTCAGCGTGACGACGTCGGGAGCGCTCGCGTCGATCGACTCGATCGAGGCGAAGAAGGCCTTTTCCTTGTTGGTCGAGTCCTTGGCCACGGCGCGCTCGAAGGAGAATTTCACGTCCTTCGACGAAAAGGCCTCGCCGTCCTGGAACTTGACGCCCTTGCGCAAAGTGAAGGTCAGCGTCTTGAGATCGGGCGAGAAGCTCCATTTTTCCGCCAGCAGCGGCGTGACGGAGAAATCGGCCTCGATCTTCGTCAGCCCCTCGAAGATGTTGTAATGCGTGATTTCGCCGATCGCGGCGGCCGCCCCGGCCGTCGGATCGAGCCCCGGCGGCTCGAGCACCATGCCGATCGTCACGCTGTCCTTCGACGCGGCGGCGAGCGCCGGAAAGGCGAGCGCCGTCGAAGCCGCGAAGGCGGCGCCGAGGGCGAGAATCAAGCGGGACGGTGAACGCATGCGACGCTCCTTCAGGTGGCGCAAGGGAGCCGGACAATAGCATCCGGCGCCGCGCCGGCGTCAAGCGGCGGCGAAGGGGTTCGCTTCGCCGTCGCGGGCAGGCTGGAGGCGGTCGTTCGTCCGGTTCGCTCCGCCGTTCGCGAGTCAGCCGCCGATCGGAAAATGGCATGCGACGCGACGCGCCTCGCCGAGTACGCGTAGCGCCGGCGCCTCCCCGAGGCAGCGCGCCTGCGCGAATAGGCAGCGCGCCGCGTAGGCGCAGCCCGTCGCGGCGTCGGGCCGCGGCGGCGCTTCGGGGCGCGAGACGGGCGCCTCTTCGAGCTTGGGCGCGGCGTCGACCAATTCGCGCGTATAGGGATGGGCCGGCCTGGTGAGCAGCGTCGCGCTCGGCCCGGTTTCGACGAAGCCGCCGCGGAACATCACGGCGATCTCGTCGCAGATATGGCCGACGACCGCCAGATCGTGGCTGATGACGAGATAGGTGACGCCCGCCTCGCGCTGCAGGTCGCTCATGAGATTGAGCACCTGCGCCTGGACGGAAACGTCGAGGGCCGAGACCGGCTCGTCGGCGACGACCAGCTTCGGGCGCGTGATCAGCGCGCGCGCGATGGCGATGCGCTGGCGCTGGCCGCCGGAGAATTCGTGCGGGTATTTCAGCGCGTCCGCGGCGCCGAGGCCGACCGCGCGCAACGCCTCCTCGACGCGTGCGCTGCGCTCGGCGCGCGCGACATGCGCGAGGTTCGACAGCGGCTCGGCGACGATGCGCGCGATTCGCTGGCGCGGATCGAGCGATCCGTAGGGATCCTGGAAAATCATCTGGATATGCGCGCGCATGGCGCGCAGCTCCTTGCGCGGCAAGTCGTAGAGCGAGCGGCCCTCGAGCCGCACGGCGCCCGAGGTCGGCCGATCCAGCGCCATGATCGCGCGCGCCAGCGTCGATTTTCCCGAACCCGACTCGCCGACGACGCCGAACGAACGCCCGGCCGCGATGACGAAGCCGACGCCGTCGACCGCGCGGCGCGTCGGATGCGGCGCGAACCAGCCCGGCCGCGCCAGCGTGTAAAGCTTGACGAGATCGACGACCTCCAGCAGCGGCGCGCTCATGCCAGGCGTCCCTCGGAGTCGATGCGGATGCAGCGCACGCGATGATCGGCCTCGAACTCGACCGTCGGCAATGGCGTGGCGCGGCAGGCGTCGAGAGTCAGCGGGCAGCGCCCGGCGAACGGACAGCCGCTCGGCGCGCTCACTGAAGGCGGCGCGGCGCCGGCGATGGCGCGCAGCCGCTCGCCGCGCGGCGCGCCGGGACGCGGCCGCGCGTCGAGCAGGGCGCGCGTATAGGGATGGCGCGCGCGCCGCAGCACCGCGTCGACCGGGCCGCTTTCCATGATGGTGCCGCCATACATCACCAGGACGCGCCGGCAATGGCGCGCGATCACCGCGAGGTCGTGGCTGACGAGCAGCATCGCCATGTCCGACTGTTCGCCCAGGCTCGCGAGCAGATCGAGAATTTTCGCCTGCACCGTGACGTCGAGCGCGGTCGTCGGCTCGTCCGCGATGATGAGCTTGGGGCCGCAGCTCAGCGCCATCGCGATCATCGCGCGCTGGCGCTCGCCGCCGGAAAGGGCGAAGGGATAGGCGCGGGCGATGCGCTCGGGATCGCGCAGCCTGACGCGATCGAGCAGCCGAACCGCTTCGGCCCAGGCCGCCGCCTTGCTCATCGCGCGATGCAGAACGAGCGGCTCGGCGACCTGCGCGCCGATGCGGTGCAGCGGGTTCAGCGCGCTCATCGGCTCCTGGAAGATCATCGCGAGCCGATCGCCGCGCAATTTCTGCATCTCGGCCTCGCCGAGCCCAGCGAGATCCCGCGTCTCGAAGCGCATCGCCCCGGAAACGGCGGCGCCGTCGGGCAGCAGCCCCATCAGCGCCAGCGCCGTCATCGTTTTGCCCGAGCCCGACTCGCCGACGACGCCGAGGCTTTCGCCGGCGGCGAGCGAAAACGAGACGTCGTGCACGACGCGCCGCGCGCCAGTGGGCGAGGGCAGATCGATGGCGAGGTCGCGAATTTCGAGGAGCATGTCAGCGCCGCGCCCTGAGGCGGGGATCGAGCGCGTCGCGCAGACCGTCGCCGAGCAGGTTGAGCCCGAGCACGCTCAGCGCGACGGCGAGGCCGGGAAAGACCGCCAGGCGCGGCGCGACATACATCCAATTCTGCGCGTCGCTCAGCATCCGTCCCCAGGAGGCCTGCGGCGGCTGCGCGCCGAGACCGAGATAGGACAGCGCCGACTCGGCGAGAATGGCGACCGCGAACTGAATCGTCGCTTGCACGATCAGCGCCGGCGCCACGTTCGGCAGCACGTGGTCGAACGCGATGGCGAGGGGTCCGCGGCCCGCCGCGCGCGCCGCGAGGACGAATTCGCGCGCCAGCACGCCATTGGCCGTCGCGCGCGTCAACTTGGCGAAGATCGGCACGTTGTAAATGCCGATCGCGACGATCGCGTTGACGACGCCGGGGCCGTAGGTCGCGGTCAGCATGATCGCCGACAGCAAGGCGGGAAACGCGAAGGTGAAATCGCATAATTTCATGATCGCATCCTCGACGACGCCCTTCGCCGTCGCGGCGAGGAGGCCGAGCGCGACGCCGAAGACGAGGCCGATGCCGACGGCGATGAGGCCGACCAGAATCGAAACCCGCGCGCCCGCGAGAATCTGCGAAGCGACGTCGCGGCCGAGCGCGTCGGCGCCCAGCCAATGCGCGAACGAGGGCTGGAGCAGCTTGTGCGGCACGTCGATCGCGTCGGGCGCATAGGGCGTCCAGACGAGCGAGAGCGCGGCGGCGCCGATCAGCAGGGCGACGAGCGCGGCGCCGAGGCGCAGGCTGGCGCCGCCGCGCTCGCGCGTCTTGGCGACGATGGCGCTCATGCCGCGCGCGCCCGCAAGCGCGGGTCGATCGCCGCGCAGGCGAGATCGACGACGAAGTTCAGGCCGATCACGAACGCCGCGAGCAGCATGACGCAGTCCTCGACGACGAGCGCGTCGCGGTTGGCGATCGATTGCACGATGAGCCGGCCGAGGCCGGGCAGCACGAAGACGTTCTCGACGACGATGGCGCCGGCGACGAGATTGGCGAACTGCAGTCCCATGATCGTCAGAATCGGCGTCATCGCATTGGGCAGGGCGTGGCGCCAGAGGGTCGCGCGGCGGGACAGGCCCTTGGCGCGCGCGGTGCGGATGAAGTCCTCGTTCAGGGCCTCGAGCAGCGCGGAGCGCGTCACCCTCGTCAGGATCGCCGCTTGCACGAGGCCGAGCGATATCGCCGGCAGGATCAGCGCCGCGAGCGCGCGCCACGGGCCCTCCGCCCAGCCGGGAAAGCCGCCGGCCGGCGCGAGGCGCCAATGCACGGCGAAAATGAGCACGAGCACGATGGCGAACCAGAAATTGGGAACGGCGAGGCCGACCTGGCTCGCCGCCATCACCGCCGCGTCGCCGGCGCGGCCGTGGCGTTCGGCGGCGTAGACGCCGGCGACGAGCGCCACCGCGCCGGCGATTCCCATCGACAGCAGCGCCAGCGGCGCGCTGACCGCGAGCCTCTGCGCGATCAGCGGGCCGATCGGCGAATCATAGGCGTAGGACAGTCCGAAATCGCCACGCAAGGCGCCGGCGATCCAAGAGCAGTAACGCATCGCCATGGGTTGATCGAGCCCGAGCTTATGCGTGAGCGCCGCGACCGCTTCCGGCGTCGCGCTCGCTCCCAACATCGTCATCGCCGCGTTGCCCGGCAGGATTTCCAGCACGCCGAAGACGGCGAGCGAGGCGAAAACCAAGGTCGCCGCCAGGACGAGCAATCGCTGAAACGTGTAGGCGAACATGAGGATCCCGGATCGTCGGGCGCGCCCGACGCGCGGGACAATAGGTTGTCGTCGTTCGCTTTTCCAGCCTCGTCGTTAGGCAAGGCGCGCCGCGTTCGCGGGCAGGGCGCCGCCTAACTCGCGCGTCGGCCGGCGATATCGGAGGCTCGCGGGCCGGGCTTCTCGATCACGGCGCGGATCGCGTAGCCGCGCAGATGGTCGCGCGCCTCGCAGCGAACGCCGCGCGAGGCGGAAAGGGCCGCCAGCTCCGCCCGCATGGTCACGCGCGGCGTCACGTCGAAGGCGGCGAGCCAGCGATTGAGCCCGGCGCGAAACGGGGCGGGAAGGCCGGCCTGATCGCCGAAATCGACGATATGCAGCGAGCCCCCGGGGGCCAATGCGTCGACCGCTTGGGCCAGAGCCTCGCGCCATGGCGGGATCATCGACAGGGCGTAGGAAATCATCACGCGCTCGAAACTCGGACGGCCGAACAAGCGCGCCGCGTCGAAAGACGTGGCGTCGCCCTGGGCCACGCGAACGCGCGACTCCAATCCCGCGCGGGCGATCGCGGCGCGCGCGCTCTCCAGCATTTCGTTCGAGACGTCGAGCCCGAAGAAACGCGCTTGGGGATAACGGCGCGCCATTTTGACGAGGTTGCGCCCGGTGCCGCATCCGATTTCCAGCACGCCGTCGCCTGGCTGCGCGTCGAGTTCGGCGATCGTGGCGTCCCGGCCGAGCAGATAGAACTTCCGCGTGGCGTCGTAGATGTAGCGCTGACGCCGATACATGCGGTCCATCAGGACCTCGGCTTCGCTCATGAGTTTTGTCCGACGAGCCTATAGAGATGGAAGGCGCCGTAGATCGAGGAGCGATCGCGCCGAGCGAACTCCCGGCTCCGCTCGGCTTGGTATTCCCACGCCTCGAGCACGTCGGCGGGGACGCGGCCCGGCAACAGCCGCTCGTCCGCGGCGGTGCGGAAGATCACCCGAGCGCCCGGCCGCGCCGTGCGCGTGATCTGCGTCCAAAGATCCGTGAGGTCGGCGTCGTTCATCCAGTCCTGCGCGTCGAGCAGGACGTAGCAATCGAAGCTCCCGGCCGGGCTGTCGCGCAAAGTCTCGGTGAACGAGCGCTGGGCGAAGCCAACCCGATCGGCGCGCGCGCGCAGCGCCTCGAAATTGCTCTTCTGCAGGTAGGGCGGCAGCGAAGCGTCCGGACCGCTGGCGTAGCGGCGCCCGAACGCCTGCCAGGCGAAATAGTTCGAGTGGATGTCGAAGTCGCAGGCGAGCCGCTCCAGCCTCTGGCGCAGCACCGCGCCGATGCCGTCGGGAGAATCTTTCGACAACGCACGGTACTGCGCCGGCGGGATGCCGAGCCCGTAGAGCGAGGCGGGCTGGCGCATCAGCCAGCGCACCGACGGCTTGTCGAAGATCGGCGCGAGATGCCGATCGAACAAGACGCGTTGGTGCGCCAGGGAATTCGCCTTCAGCATGACGCTCGGATCGAGACCGTGCAGGCGCGCGAGCGCGTGTCCCGCGCCCAGAAAGCGCCCGAGCAGGCCGTGTCGATAGAAATTGCGCGTGAACAGCGAGATGCGTCGTCGCCCGCCGAGCCCGCGCGCGTCCCAATAGGCGCGGGTGACGGGATCGACGCGATGGCGAAGAGCGGCGTCGTAGGCTTGCACGTTGGCGCGTGAATCGGCGCGACCGAAGAACCTCAGGAACGCTTCGTGGTTGGGCAGATGCTGCAATGCGGCCAGTTTAAGATTGCCGAGGGCGACATGCGCGCCGTTGAGATCGACGGCGACGATTTCCGCGGGGTCGGCGGTCAGATAGGAAAGCGCGTTGCATCCGCCCGAGGCGATGGTGATGACGCGATCCTTGGGACCTATTTCGAGCGCCTCGAGATCGACGACCGGGTCTTCCCAGATTTGCGGATAGACCAGGCCGCGAAACGCGACGGTGAAAAGACGCTCCAGGACGCCGGCGCGGGATAGCGGCTTGCTGCGATGGACTGCCGTCCGCAAGCCCTGTTCCGTGGCGCGCCGCGCGGCGCGAACTGACTGTTGCTGCACGATTCCTCCGAATCGCCGTGAAGATCAGTCTGCAGCCGTTAGTGGAGCCGCATGACGGCCGCGTGACGGCGGAAGCGGGAACGGGCGGGGGTCAGGCCGCCTCGGACGCGCCGAGGGGAAAGCGGCGCAGGATCGTGAAATCGCCGTCGGCGCCGTTTTGCGCGAATAGAACGAGCGCATCCACTGTCAAAAACGGGCGCCCGAGGCGGCGTTCGAACTCTTGCGCGAGCGCCGCGGCGATCGCCTCGGCGTCGGCGACCGCGTTGCTCAGCGTGAAATGCGGCCGGAAATCGTCGAGCGCGTAAGGATATCCCCAGGTTTCGAAAGTGTCGCGCTGGCGTGGGCTGAGGCGCGCGGGGTCCCGGCGCAACCGCTCGCTGTCCGTGAGCGGCGCGCGAAAGCGATCGAGCGAGCGGACGACGGCGTTCTCGAGGCGGGCGAGTTCGCCCGAAGGCGCGATCGGGGTCAAGGCGACGAAGGCGCGATTCGGCCCCGCCGCGATCGTCGAGACGCCGAGCGGCCCGGCATCGAACGGCGTCAGCGCGCCCGCGAGCGCGGCGATGGCCTGGAACAGTTCGTCGAGGCTCAGGCCGGCGTTGAGGCGAAACGGGGCCTTGAGCGTCGCATGGAAGCCATAGCGGCGCGGCTCCGCGGTAAGCTCGCGCCACGCGTCGGCGTCGATTCCGTCGATGGCGAACCCTGAGCGCCGCTCGCCGGCAGCGGCGTCGCGCCCCAAGACATCGCAACCGAAGCGCCAAAGCGCGCTCGTCGGCGGCGGGGCGAGATAGACGGCGTAGCGGGCGGGCACGGTCACGGACGCGCGCTCCAACGGTGCGAAGCGACGAGGTCGTGCAGGCGCGCCACCGCTTCGTCGAGCGCGCCATCGTTGTCGATGGTCGCATCGGGCGCGAACTCGGCCTCGCGCGCGAAGGCGCGATCGAGCCGCTCGCGGCGCCCTTCCTGCCCCTCGCGCCCGCGCGCGGCGAGGCGCGCCGCCAGCGTCTCCGGGCGCGCGGTCACGAGCACGACGAGGCTGCGCGCATAGCGACGCCGCACGTCGGCGACGACCGCGCGCGAGACATTGCACACGACCGCGCGGCCGTCCCTGATGCGCGCGTCGACGTCGCCGGGGACGCCATAGAAGAGGCCGTGGGCCGTCCAGCTCAGCGCGAACCGGCCGCCCTCGCGCGCCAGGAGGAATTCGCTCTTCTCGAGCGTCTCGTGATCCTCGAAGGAATCGGCGCGGCGCGTCACGACCCGCCTGACATAGAACACGCCGTCCGCTTCGCCGAGACGCGCGCCGAGGCCGCGGATCAACGCATCCTTGCCGGCGCCGCTGGGGCCGACGACCGCGACGAAAAGGCCCTCAGTCGCGCCGATTTCATGCGATGCGTTCACGTTCGGCCGTTCCCCATGGGCGCCACTCAATTTTGCTGATGCAGACCGCGGGCTTCACGCCATCCTGCGGCCCGCGCGCCAGACCGCGCGCACGACCGGTTCGTTGTGATGCGCGGCGACGCGCACCAGGTCGGCGCGACGGCCGGTCGCGATTTCGCCGCGATCGAAAAGCCCCACGGCTTCGGCCGGGTTTTTCGTGACCAGCCGGATCGCGCCGGGCAGGCCGCCGACGTTCGGCGCGTCGGCGAGGCGGAAGGCGCCCATCAGCAGGGCCGCCGGCACGTAATCGGACGAAAGAATGTCGAGCAGCCCCGCCTCGGCCAACTCGCGCGCCGAGGCGTTGCCCGAATGCGAGCCGCCGCGCACGACGTTCGGCGCGCCCATCACCGTCGCCAGGCCGGCGGCGCGCGAGGCGGCTGCGGCCTCCACCGTCGTTGGGAATTCGGCGATCGAAACGCCCTCGCGACGCGATTGCGCGACATCTTCGAGCGTGGTGTCGTCGTGGCTCGCCAGAGTCAGGCCGCGCGCTCGCGCGATCTCGACGACGCGCGGGCGGTTCGCCTCGGCGCGCTCGCGCCCGAGCCTCTGGCGCTCGCTCACGACGGCGCGCAACTCCGCCTCCGACCGGCCGGTCTTGCCGCCGTAATAGATGAAGTATTTGTCGAGGTCGCGGAACTGGCGCTGTCCGGGCGTGTGGTCCATCAGCGAGATCAGCCGCACGGGATGCGCGCCGAGGAATTCCTCCAGAAATTCGACGACGTTCGGGGAGGGGATTTCGCAGCGCAAATGCGTCAGGTGATCCGCGCGCAACAGGTCCGCCGCCCGCGCTCTCTCCACCGCGTCGGCGAGAATCACGGTTTGCTCGCCGAGGCCGCCCCGGTCGTCGTCGGCGGCTTCCGTGCCGACGCGGAAGGAATCGAACACCGTGGTGATGCCGGCGGCGGCGATCTGCGCGTCATAGGCCATCACCGCGCTGCCCGCGTGCCAGAACACGCGCGGGCGCGGCATGAAATGGGCCTCGAGATGGTCGGTGTGCAGCTCGACGAGGCCGGGCAGGAGGTAGTCGCCTTCGCAATCGACGCCGCCGCGCGGGCCGCGGCCTTCGCCGATCTCGACGATGCGGCCGCCTTCGACGACGACATAGCCGGCGAACGCTCGCTCGGCCGTCACGACCGTCGCATTGTCGAAGACGAGGGGGTCGCTCACCCGAAACTCCATGGTTCTAGGCTCCGTGCTTTTCCAGGAACGCCTCGGCCGAGAGCGCGCGAAAATCGTCCAGCGCCGCGCGCAACGTCGCGTGCGGCCAGTCCCACCAGGCGAGCGCGTCCATGCGCTCGCCGATTCCGGGCGCGAAGCGGGGCTTGATCGGCCGCGCCGGCACGCCGCCGACGATCGTATAGGGCGCGACGTCGCGCGTGACGACGGCGCCGGCGCCGATCACCGCGCCATTGCCGACCGAAACGCCCGGCGTGACGGTGGCGCCGTGGCCGATCCAGACGTCGTGGCCGATCGTGACCTCATTCTCGCGCCGCCACTCGAAGAAGCTCTCCTCGCGCGCCGCGTCCGGCCAATAATCGTGGGCGCGATAGGTGAAATGATGCAGCGTCGCGCGCCAAGTCGGGTGGTTGGTCGCGTTGAGGCGCGCGTGCGAGGCGATATTGACGAATTTGCCGATGCGCGACGCCCAGGTCTCGCAATCCTGCATCATGTAGGAATAGTCGCCGACATGCGTCTCGGTGACGACGCAGCGCTCGGCGATCTCGACGTAGCGGCCGAGCGCGCTGTCCTTGACGAGCGACGTCGGATGCACGAGCGGCGCTTCGCTGAGGCGCGTCACGACGCTCTGGCCTTTCGCGGCGACGCTCATGCGGCCTCGCGATCGGAAAAGCGCGAAACGTCGACGACCCGGTCGGCGACGCGCAAACGCACGTCCTCGTCGTGGAAGATCGCGAGAAACCCGGTCCCGCGCGCCTTGCGCTCGGCGATGAGCGCGATCACCGCTTCGCGATTGGCGGCGTCGAGCGAGGCGGTCGGCTCGTCGAGGATGAGGAGGCGATGGTCTCCCGCGAAGCCGCGCGCGATGTTGACGCGCTGCTGTTCGCCGCCCGAGAACGTCGCCGGCGGCAACTCCCATAGCCGTTCGGGCAGGCGAAGCCGCGCGAGAAGCGAAGCCGCGCGTTCGCGCGCGGCGGGCCGATCGAGGCCCGACTCCTGCGCGGCCGCCGCGACGATGTCGATCGCCGCGACGCGCGGAATGACGCGCAGGAACTGGCTGACGTAGCCGAGGATTCGCCGCCGCGCGTCGAGAATGTCCTTGGGCTCGGCGCGCGCGACGTCGATGACGCGCTCGCCGTCGGCGACGAGAATCCGGCCCTCGCCGACGAGATAATTGCCGAACGCCATTTTCAGGATCGACGACTTGCCGACCCCGGAGGGTCCGCCGAGGACGACGCATTCGCCCGCCGCGACAGCGAACGAAACGCCGTGGACGACGGGCAGGCGCGCGCCGCCGTGCAGATGCAGCGTGAAGGCCTTGGAAAGACCCTCGACGCGAAGCAATTCGTTGGCTTGGAGCGCGTTCATGCCGCAAGCACCGAAGACACGAGAAGTTGCGTATAAGGCGCTTGCGGATCGTCGAGCACGCGGTCGGTCAGGCCGCTCTCGATGACTTCGCCCTGCTTCATCACCAGGATGCGGTGGGACAGCAGCCTTGCAACCGCGAGGTCGTGCGTCACCAGCACGACGGCGAGGCCCATGTCGGCGATCAGGCCGCGCAGCAAGTCGAGCAGCCGCGCCTGGACGGAGACGTCGAGCCCGCCGGTCGGCTCGTCCATGAATATGAGGCGCGGGCGCGTCACCAGATTGCGCGCGATCTGCAGGCGTTGGCGCATGCCGCCCGAATAGGTCGTCGGCGGATCGTCGACGCGGGTCGCGTCGATCTCGACGCGCGCCAGCCATTCCAGCGCCGTCCCGCGAATGCGCCCGTAATGGCGGTCGCCGACCGCCATCAGCCGCTCGCCGATGTTTCCGCCCGCCGAAACGTTCATGCGCAGGCCGCGCGACGCGTCCTGGTGGACGAAGCCCCAGTCGGTGCGCATGAGGCCGCGCCGCTCCGCCTCGGTCAGCGAGGACAGCGCGCGCGGCGTTCCCTCGCGCATGCGATAGACGACCTCGCCCGCGTCGGGGGCGAGCGCGCCGGCGATCAGATTGAGCAGCGTCGTCTTGCCCGAACCCGATTCGCCGACGATCGCCAGCGCCTCGCCTTCGCCCAGTTCGAAGGAGACGTCGCGGCAGGCGGCGATCGCGCCGTAGCGCTTGCTCAAGGCTTGCGCGGAAAGCAGCGGGGCGGTCAAATTCGCCGTCCTTTAACCGAGTGATCGTCATGGCCGGGCTTGTCCCGGCCATCCACGCGGTCACGCCGCCGCCGGGCGTCACGGCGGGCCTCTCCTGTCGAGCCTATTCTTGGGGCCGACGGGCCGCACCACGGCGTGGATGGCCGGGACAAGCCCGGCCATGACGAAGGAGCGCTGCTCTTGGCGGCAATCATTCCGCGGCGTCCTTCTTCATCGCCGCTTGGCGCTTTTGGCAATAATCGGTGTCCGAGCAGACGAACATGCGCCCTCCCTTGTCGTCGATGACGACTTCATCGAGGAACGAATCGCCCGAGCCGCAGAATTCGCAAGCCGCGTCGAATTTCGTGCGCTCGAACGGATGGTCGTCGAAATCGAGCGAGACGACGCGCGTATGGGGCGGGATCGCGTAGATGCGCTTCTCGCGGCCGGCGCCGAAGAGCTGCAGCGCGGGGCAGTCGTCGAGTTTCGGATTGTCGAATTTGGGGATCGGCGAGGGGTCCATGATGTAGCGGTCGGCGACGCGCGCGGGATAGGCGTAGGTCGTCGCGATGTGGCCGTGGCGCGCGATATCCTCGTAGAGCTTGACGTGCATGACGCCGTATTCGGCGAGCGCGTGCATCGTGCGCGTCTCGGTCTCGCGCGGCTCGAGAAAGCGCAACGGCTCGGGGATCGGCACCTGATAGACGAGAATCTGGTCGGCGGTCAGCGGCGTCTCGGGCACGCGATGGCGCGTCTGGATGATGGTCGCCCGCGTCGTGTCGGTGGTCGTCGCGACGTCGGCGGTCTTGGCGAAGAAGGCGCGGATCGAGACCGCGTTGGTGGTGTCGTCCGCGCCCTGGTCGATCACCTTGAGTACGTCGCTGGGGCCGATGATCGCCGCCGTGACCTGCACGCCGCCGGTGCCCCAGCCATAGGGCATCGGCATTTCGCGCGACGCGAAGGGAACCTGATAGCCGGGGATGGCGATCGCCTTGAGAATCGCGCGGCGGATCATCCGCTTCGTCTGCTCGTCGAGATAGGCGAAATTATAGGGACGGGCGCTCATTCGGCGGCCTCCGCGCGCGGTTTTGCCGATGCGGCGGCGTGTTCGCGCCGCAACTCGCGCAGCAGCGCCAGCTCGGCCTGGAAGTCGACGTAATGCGGCAGCTTCAGGTGTTCGACGAATCCCGTCGCCTGCACGTTGTCGGAATGGGAGAGCACGAATTCCTCGTCCTGCGCCGGGCCCTTGCGTTCCTCGGCGAATTCGTCGGCGCGCAGCGCGCGATCGACCAGCGCCATCGCCATGGCCTTGCGCTCGCTCTGGCCGAAGACGAGGCCGTAGCCGCGGGTGAAGCGCGCCGGCTCGCCGTCGCCGCCCTTGAACTGATTGACCATCTGGCATTCGGTCATCGCGAGGGTTCCGAGCGGAACCGCGAAGCCGAGATCCTCGACGAAGATTTCGACGTCGACGTCGCCGAAGCGGATTTCGCCGACGAAGGGATGGTTGCGGCCGTAACCGCGCTGCGTGGAATAGGCGAGCCCGAGCAGGAAACCCTCGTCGCCGCGCGCGAGCGTTTGCAGGCGCGCGTCGCGGGAAGCGGGAAAGGCCGTCGGGTCGCGCGTGACGTCGGCGACCGGGGCGCCGGGCGCGGAGGCGGCGTTGCGCTCGATCAGATCGTCGCCGGCGATGATGTCGGTGACGCGCGGAGTCGCGGCCTCGACGTCGGCGGGCGCCGTCGGCGCGGGCGCCGGCTCGCCCCCCTCGCGAAGCGAAAAGTCGATGAGCCGGTGGGTATAGTCGAAGGTCGGCCCGAGCACCTGCCCGCCGGGCAGATCCTTGTAGGTCGCGGAGACCCGGCGGCGCACCGCCATCGCGCCGGTGTCGAGCGGCTCGGCGAAGCCGAAGCGCGGCATGGTCGTGCGATAGGCGCGCACGAGGAAGATCGCCTCGATGAGGTCGCCGCGCGCCTGCTTGATCGCCAGCGCGGCGATCTCGCGGTCGTGGAGCGACCCTTCCGACATCACGCGGTCGACGGCCAGCCCCAGTTGCTCGTCGATTTGCGCGGGGGAAATCTCGGGCACGGACCGATCGCCGCGCCGGACGTCGGCGAGCAGCGCATGCGCGTTGGCGATCGCGCGTTCGCCGCCTTTGACCGCGACATACATCAGCGCATCTCCTGGGATAGGACGACCGAGCGGGGCAGGCACGCGAGCGCCGTCCCGGCCGCGAGGATCATGTCGACGCCGAGCGGGAAGCCGCCGCGGTTGGCCGCCCATTGCGCGAGAAAGTCGCGGGGAAGCCCCTCGGCGCGAAGCTCCGCCTCGCCGGCGACGCCCGGCCCCGCGAGCGTTAGCTTGGGCCCCTCGCCGAGGCAGGCGCCTTGCGCGACCGCGGTCGTCGAGCGATCGGGATATTCCGCGGTTCCCTGGGCGAAGCGCTCGAGCCGCAGGCCGTCGGCGGCAAGGTCGATCAGCGCGAAGGCGGCCGTCTCGGGGGAAGGCGCGAGCGGCGCGCCGGTGTGGAACGTGAGGTAGGCGGCGACGGCGCCCCCGCTCGCCGCCGCGAACGACGGCGCGATCCACAGCGGCGTCTCGAAATCCGCCAGCGTCAGCAAGGCTGCCGCGGCGGCGGGCGCGAGCGGCGCCGGCGGCGCCAGCGACTCGCCGCAATGAAAAATCGTCCCAGGCACGGCCATCGCGCGCATGATCCGGCGGAAAACCGCCTGCGACTCGAAAACGGGATCGGCGAAAGCGAGCGCGGTCATGCGCCGTCCTCGCCGCGCACCAGGGTGAAGAAGTCGACGCGGGTCGCCGCGGTCTCGGCGCGCGTCTTGGCTTTCTCGGCCGCGATGCGCGCGGCGATCGGCGCGAGAATCGCCGCCTCGACATCGGCGCGCGCTTCCGGCTTCTGCCAGAGCGCGTCGACGACCGCGGCGAGGCGAGCGCGGCCCACGTCCCGGCCGAGGACGTGAGCATAGCCGCGTTCGCCGCTCGGCAGTTCGACGACCGCGCGCGTCACCGTCGCCTCGCCGACGTTGAAAGGCGCGCCGTCGCCGCCGATGCGGCCGCGCAGCATGACGAGCCCGGTCTCGACCGGCTTGAGGTCGCGCGCCGCGCAGCTCGGCCAGATACGCTCGACAGGTTCGGCCATCTCCGGCGCCAGCGCGCGCGCGAGCAACGCCATCGCGCGCTGGCGCGCGGCGATCGCCCCGTCGTCTCTCGCCTGTTCGGCGACCGGATCCGCTATCGGCATCGTCTTTCCCTAGGGCCGTTTAATGACATTTCGGTGGGCGCGGTCAATGCGGCGCCGAACGCCGCCCGGCGATGGCGGCGCGCAGGCGGCCGGAGGCGAAGTCGATCGCCGCGACCGCGACGAGGATCAGCAGAATGATAAACGAAACCTGCCGCCATTCGAGCACGCGGATCTGTTCGGCCAGATGCAGGCCGATGCCGCCGGCGCCGACCACGCCGATGATCGTCGCGGAGCGCGTGTTCGATTCGATGAAATAGAGCACTTGGCCGGCGAAGACCGGCAGCACTTGCGGCAGCAGGCCGAAGCGCACTTCCGCGAGCCGCCTTCCGCCGGACGCCCGAACGCCCTCGACTTCCCTGGGGTCGGCCGATTCGATGATTTCGGCGAACAGCTTGCCGAGCGCGCCGAAATCCGAGGACGCGATCGCCAGAACGCCGGCGAAGGGGCCGAGGCCGACCACGTTGATCCAGATGAGCGCCCAGATGAGCGTGTCGATGCCGCGCACCCCGTCGAAGAATCGCTTGACCGGCAGCCGCAGCCAGGCCGCCGGAATCACGTTGTGCGCCGCCAGCACGCCGAGCGGCAGCGCGAAGACCGCGCCGAGCAGGGTGCCCAGCAACGAAATCGCCAGCGTCTCGCCGAGCGCGTTGACGTAGGTCGCCAGATGCCCGCCAGGATCGGGGGGAACCATTTCGCGCACGAACCACGCCAGTTGCCAAGATCCCGGCAGAAGACGGCCCCAGGGAACGTCGAAATAGACGAACGCGCCGACATAGAGGGCGCACATCGCGCAAATGACCATCGTCGTGACGACGCGCGCGCGCCAATTGGCCGAGAAGGCCGAGCCATAGCGTTTCTTCAAGGCGTTGACGTCGATCGGCGGGGCGTTCGCCAGGGCTCTCATGATCGCGCCTTCCCGATGAGCGCGCGGCGCAGAAAACCCGTCGAGATGTCGATCGCCATGACGACCGCGATGATCAGCACGAGAATGGCGCTGACGTCGGAATAATAGAATTTGCGGATCGCCTCCATCAAATCCTGCCCGATGCCGCCGGCGCCGACGAAACCGAGCACGGTCGCCCCGCGCACGTTGATCTCGAAGCGCAGCAGCGCGAAGCTGGTGAAGCTCGCGAGCACTTGCGGCAGGGCGGCGAAGCGGATCGTCTCGATCCAGGAGGCGCCCGCCGCGCGCAAGCCCTCGACCGGCTTCATGTCGATGTTCTCCGTCGTCTCGAAGAACTGCTTGCCGAGCGCGCCCACGCTGTGAATGAAGATCGCGAGAACGCCGGGCAACGGCCCGAGGCCGAAGGCGACGACGAAGATCAAGGCGAAGATTATGTCGGGCACGGTGCGGCAGAATTCGAGGAAGCGGCGCGTGAGCCAAACCGTCGTCGCGGCGCCGGTCAGATTGGGCGAAGCGAGGAAGTTGAGGCAGAAGGCGACGACCGCGCCGGTCAGCGTGCCGACATAGGCCATCAGGATCGTTTCGCCGATGAGGCGCAGCGAGCGCTTGACGCTCCAGAACCACTCGACCGGATTTGTCCACACGCGCGCGCCCGTGTCGAGCGTCGCTAAGCGGTCGAAATAGCTGAAGAAGCCGCCGATCTTGGCGAAGAAGGTCTTCGGATCGACCTCGGCCTGAACCGCCGACAGGCCGATCAGCGCGACGAGGACCGCGGCCGCAGCAATGAATTGCAATCGTTTGGCCCGCGCGGCGCTGCGATAGGCGGCGAGAACGGCGGCGAGCTGACGATCGGGCAGACGGACGACGGCGCTGGACATTTCAGAGCACGGAGGACGGAGGACGTAGAGCGGAGGACGGAAGCTCCTCCGTCCTCCGTCCTCCGTTCTCCGTATTTCGAATCACGACTTGTTCTTGCGCAGGGTGTCGACGAACTTCACCAGTTCGATCGTCTTGTCGTAGTCGGCGTTGGCGACCGGCTCCCAGGGACGGTTCTTGCCGTCGGAGAGGCGCGCGAAAGCGTCCTTGTCCTTGGCGGCGGCGTTGAGGAACGCGTCGCGGATGGTCTTCTTCAGATCGTCGGGCAAGTCCGAGAGATAGGCGTAGGGCGAATTGACGATCAGTTCGGACTTCAGGATGATGCGGAAGTCTTCCTTCTTCATCGGCGAGCCGTCGGCGTTCTTCAACATGCCCTTGTTGAGCATGCGCGTGAGGTTCGAATCGTCGATGTTGTTCCACCAGTTGGCGCAGACGTCGACCGTGCCCTGAGCGAGCGCGAGAACCGCGTTCTCATGGCTGCCGGCGAAAATGGTCTTGGAGAAGAACGTCTCCGGATCAATGCTGAGATGGTTGAGCACGAAGCGGGGCATGTTGTTGCCCGAGGTGGAATTCGGGTCGACGAAGCCCATCGGCTTGCCATTCAGGTCCTCGATCTTCTGGTAGGGCGATTTGGCGAGCACGTAAAACACCGAATAATAGCCCTTCGACCCATCGCTGTTGACGTCGATGGCGAAGGCGTCGGTTTTCACGCCGATGATGCGCGCGCGCGCGAAGGAGGCGGGGCCGTAATAAGCGATCTGAATGTTGCCGGCGCGCTGGCCTTCGATGACGGCGGCGTAGTCGTTGGCGACGCGCAACGTCACCTTCGCGCCGATTTCCTTGCTGAGATAGTTGATGAACGGCGTCCAGCGATCGACCGTGCCGGAGGCGTTCTCCTCGGGAATGACCGCGAACACCAGCTCCGGATATTTGGCTTTCCAATCCTGCGCGCGAGCGCCGGACGCGGCGACCGCGCTCACGGCCGCGCCGATCATCAGGGAACGACGAGTAATCATGTTCTTGCTCCTCCAGTGGAAAGATCGGGCCTCTTCACGCGGCCTTGAAGACCGGGGCCATCGCGTCGTCGGGCGCGTCGTCGCCGAGCGCCTCCCTGGCCTCGATGCCGTAAAGCTCGCGCGCGGCGGCGTCGGTGAGCTCCCCCGGCGCTCCGTCGAAGACGACGCGGCCGGCCGCCATGCCGATCAGGCGGTCGCAATACCCGCGCGCCAGTTCGAGCGAGTGCAGGTTGCACAGCACGGTGATGCCGTGGTGGCGGTTGATGCGCCGCAGGGCGTCCATGACGACGCGGGTGTTGCGCGGATCGAGCGAGGCGATCGGCTCGTCGGCCAGAAGGATGTTCGGTTCCTGCACGAGCGCGCGCGCGATGGCGACGCGTTGCTGCTGGCCTCCCGACAGGCTGTCGGCGCGCTGGGCGGCCAGCCCCGCGATGTCGAGCTGTTCGAGCGCGGACAGCGCGACCGCGATATCCTCGTCGGACCAGAGCTGGAGGATCGCGCGCAGCGACGGCACGTGATTGATGCGCCCGATCAGAACGTTCGTCAGCACGTCGAGGCGGCCGACCAGGTTGAATTGTTGAAAAATCATCGCGCAGCGCGTGCGCCACTGGGCGAGCGCGCGCCCCGCCAGCGCCGTCACTTCGACGTCGCCAAAGGCGATACGCCCGGAGGTCGGCTGCTCCAAGCGGTTGATCATGCGCAGCAGCGTCGACTTGCCGGCTCCCGACCGCCCGATCACGCCGACGAATCCGCCTGCTTCGACCGACAAAGACACGTCGTCGACGGCGGCTTTCGATCCGAATCGACGCGTGAGTTTTTCGACAACGAGCATGAGGCCGTCCCTTCGCCGATCGGGCTAAGCGTGTTTCACGACAGCCTCGTGACATGGGGCGCGCCGAGGCGCGCCCGACGGAGGCGGGTCGAGCGGCGGAGGGTTTTTCCGAAATGCCGAGCGCAGCGACCGCGCGAGACGGCGTGGCGGCGACGGCCGGCCCGCAGCCCCGCGATCGCCGAATTCCCGCCGCTTCAGCCGACGGCGGTCAGATGGGCATGGAGGGCGGCCTGATCGGCGACGAGGTCGGCGCTGCGCGCGCGATGGGCCACGGCGCCGCGGTTGAGGATGATCGCGTCGTCGGTGAAGCGCAGGATCTTGTTCGCCTTTTGCTCGACGACGATCATCGACAGGCCTTCGCGCGCCAAAGTCTTGAGCGCGGCGAGCAATTCGTCGACGATGGCGGGGGCGAGGCCTTCGGTCGGTTCGTCCAGCAGCAGGATGCGCGGGTTCAGCATCAGCGCGCGCCCGATCGCCAGCATCTGCTGTTCGCCGCCCGACAGCTGGCCGCCCATGTTGTCGCGGCGCTCTCTCAGGCGCGGGAACATCGCATAGACGCGCTCTAAGCTCCAGGGTCCGGGCATGGCGACCGCCGTCAGATTTTCTTCGACGTTCAGCGAGCGGAAGATGTTGCGCTCCTGGGGACACCAGCCGAGCCCCGCGCGCGCGCGCCGATAGGACGGCAGGCCGGCGATGTCGACCCCGGCCAACAGGATGCGCCCGCCGCGCGATTTCGCCGCGCCGATCAGCGCGTTGATCAGGGTCGTCTTGCCCGCGCCGTTGCGCCCGAGAACGGCCAGCGAACGGCCGTCCTCGACGACGAGATCGAGCGCCGCGATCACGATCGCCTCGCCATAGCCGGCGCTGAGCCCCTCGACGCGCAGCAACTCAGTCATGGCCGTCCTCGCCGAGATAGACGGCGCGAACCCGCTCGTCCGCGGCGATCTCCTCTGGGGCGCCCTCGACGAGGATTCGCCCGGAGACCAGCACCGTGATGCGCTTGGCGAAACTGAAGACGAGATCCATGTCGTGCTCGATGAGCAGGATCGCGACGTCCTTGGGCAGGGCCGCGAGCGCCGCGAGAATGTCCTGCCGCTCGCCCTCGGGAACGCCGGCGGCCGGCTCGTCGAGAAGCAGCACGCGCGGCCGGCAGGCGAGCGCGAGCGCGATTTCGAGCAGGCGCTGCTTGCCATAGGGAAGGGTTCGGGTCGGCTCGTCCATGCAGGACGTCAGCCCGAACCGAGCGAGCAGTTCCTCGATTTCGCCAACGATGCCAGGCCTGCCGCCCGCCACGCGCCAGAAGTCGGCGCCACGGCCGTGGCGTTCGGAAATCGCCAGACCCAGCGACTCGATCGGCGTCATGCCGGGAAACAACTGATTGATCTGAAACGTACGCACGAGGCCGCGTCGCACGCGCCGGCTCGACGAGAGGCGAGTGACGTCTTCGCCCTGCAGGAAAACCGAGCCTTCGCTCGGCTTGATGACGCCGGTCAGCAGGTTGATGAGGGTCGTCTTGCCCGCGCCGTTGGGGCCGATCAACGCCTGCCGGGCGCCCGGCTGGACCGCAAGGGAAACGTTGTCGGTCGCGACCAGACCGCCGAAGCGGCGCATGAGGCCGCGCGCCTCCAGCGCGGGCTCGCTCACGGCGCGCTCCGAGGCCGGGCGAAGCGGGGGGTCAGCAGATCGACGATCCGCTTCGCGCGGTCGGCGAAACGGTCGCGACCGACCAGCACGAGCGCGACCAGCAACGCGCCGATCCAGAATTCCCAATATTCCGGCGTCGCGCCCGATATGACGTCCCTCAGCACGATGAAGATCGCGGCGCCGATCAGACCGCCGTAGAGGTATCCGGCGCCGCCGATGATCAGCATCAGCATCACGTCGGCCGATCGATGAAAGTCGAAGAGATCCAACGAAACGATCTGCGTGGTCTCGGCGAGCAGCGCGCCGGCGACGCCGGCGTAGGCGGCCGAGAGCGCGTAAATTGCGATCATGCGCCGAGACGTCGAGATGCCGAGCGCTCCCGCGCGCAATCGGTTCTCTCGGATCGCGGTCACGGATAGCCCGAACGGAGATTGCGCGAGCCGCCGCGCGCCGGCGAACAGCAGGAACAGGACGACGAGACTGTAAAGCGCGGCGTTGCGCTGTCCGGTGAAGTCGATCTTGAACAGCCCGAGCACCGGCTTCATCGTGAACTCGAGCCCGTCGGCGCCGCCGGTGATCCAGGCGTTGCGATTGGCGAGTTCGCCCAACATCAAAGCGATTCCCATCGTCACCATCAGGCGCGTCAGATCGGCGCCGCGCAGCAGCAGCGGCGCCGTCGCGAGGCCAAGCGCCGCCGCGAGGAGGGCGCCGACGAGAAGGCCTAGCGTCGGATCGGCGTACCCCTTGCTCGCCAGGATCGCCTCGGCGTAGGCCCCAAGGCCGAAAAACGCCGCGTGGCCGAGCGAGACGATCCCGGCCAGGCCGAGAATGAGGTCGAGCGAAAGGGCGAACAGGCCGGCGATCAGGATTTCGTTGATCAAACCCGCGCGCGAGGGAACTGCGAATATCGCCGCCAGCGCCGCCAGCCAGAACGCAATTTCCGGCCAACGCCAGCGTTCGCGGCGGCGCAGGTGCGCTTCGAGCCGTGCACGGGTCGTCGAGGAAACGGGAGAATTCACTTCCCGTCCCCTTTGGCGAACAGTCCTCGCGGACGCAGGATCAGCGTCGCCACCATCACGAAATAGATGATGAAGGCGCCGATCGAGGGAACGTAGTATTTGCCCGCGACGTCGAGAACGCCGAGCAGCAGCGCGCCGACAAGGGCGCCCAAGATTCCGTTCGACCCGCCGACGACGACGACGATCAGGAACGTGACCATGAATTTGAGCGGGAACGACGGATCTATGCCGCCGACGACGTCGGCGGCGAGGGCGCCGCCGAGGCCTGCCAGCCCGCTGCCGACGGCGAAGGTGATTGCGAACAGGAAATCGACGTTGACGCCGAGCCCAGAGGCCACGCGCGCGTCGTCGACCGCCGCCCTGAGGCGCGCGCCGAAGCGGGTCTTGACAAGAAAAATCTGCAACGCCGCGGCGATCGCGCCGCAGACCCCGATGATGAACAGGCGATAAACGCCGATGCCGACTCCATGGAACTCGACGCGTCCCGACAGCCAGGCGGGCAGGTGAATCTGTTGCGGCTGGTCGCCCAGGAGATAATTGGCGATCGGCATCGCCATCAGAACGAGGCCGATGGTGAAAAGCACTTGATCGAGCGGGCTTGCGCCGTAGAGCCGCCGATAGAGCGTTCGCTCCAGCGCGACGCCGATCACGGCAGGAATGACGAACGCGAACGGCAACGTCAGAAGGAAGGGAACGCCCGCGCGATTCATCATCAGCCCGGTCACATAGCCGCCGAGCATGGCGAAAGCGCCGTGTGCGAGGTTGATGAAATTCATCAACCCGAGCGTGACGGACAGCCCGCAGGCGAGCACGAACAGCAGCATGCCATAAGCGATTCCGTCGAGGAGAATCGTCAGCATTTCAACCTCGACGGCCTCGCCACGGCGGCCTCAGTTCTTTGAGGCCTTGTAAGGGTCCTTGACAGCGGGGGTCGAGCCGAACTCGACGTTGTAGAGCTGTCCGCCGACTTTTTCGACCTTGCGCACGTAGACGGTCTGAACGATGTCGCGCGTGTCGGGGTCGATCGAAACCGGTCCGCGCGGGCTCATCCAGCTCATCCCCTTCATCGCGCCGATCAAGGCGTCGCCGTCCGTGGAGCCATTGGTCTTTTCCAGCGCCTGATAGAGCAGCGCCATTCCGTCGTAGGCGGCCACGGCCATGAAGTTCGGACGCATGCCGCCGTTGGCCTTTTCGAACGCCTCGACGAACGCCTTGTTCTCAAGGGAATCGTGCGCGGCCGAATAGTGATGCGTCGTCACCACGCCGAGCGCGGAATCGCCGATGTCGGCGAGCTGATCGTCGTCGGTCACGTCGCCTGTGGCGATCAGCCTGACGCCCGCTTTGTCGAGACCGCGCTCGTTGAATTGCTTCATGAGCGCCGCGCCCTGGCCGGACGGCACGAAGACGAACAGCGCCTCGGGCGCGTCGTCTTTCACCCGTTGCAGGAAGGGTGCGAAGTCGGGGTTCTTCAAGGGCACGCGGATTTTCTCGACGATGGTTCCGCCGCCCTTGGCGAATACGTCGCTGAACCATTTCTCGGCGTCGCCGCCCGGACCATAATCGGTCACCAGGGTGACGACCTTGTGGATATTGTTCTTGAGGCACCACTCGGCCATCGGCACGGCCGCCTGCGGCAACGTGAACGACGTGCGCACGATATAGGGCGATTTCTCCGTGATCATCGCGGTGGCCGCGGCGGTGACGATCTCCGGCACTTTCGCTTCCGTCGCGACTGGCGCGACGGCGAGCGCCAGCGGGGTCAAGCCGAAGCCCATCAGCGCCTTGGCGTTGTCGTTGGTGATGAGTTCCTGGGCGAGGCGCTTGGTGACATCGGGCGCGCCGGTGTCGTCCTTGACGATGAGCGCGATCTTCTTGCCGGCGACGGCGTCGCCATGCATCTGGATATAGAGATTGGCCCCCGCCTGCTCCTGTTTGCCGGTGCTCGCCTGCTGCCCGGTCATCGGGAGGATCAACCCGACCGTCACGACGTCCTCCGCCCAAGCCGGCGCAGCGGCGCAAAACGCGACCATGGCCAGGCCCGCGCTCAAGCGATTCAGCATCATCGTCCGGTTCCTCCCTCGAGGTCCGCGCGCATCGCCGCGCGGATCGGCTCTCCTTTACGCGGACCTTCCCATCTTGCGCAAGCCGTTACGAGTCCCACGCGCCGGCGGCGCCCGTCGCGGGCGCGGCGGGGGCCGGGTCGCGGATTTCCGACGCGCCCAAGGGTCAACCGAACCGGCGCCTCCGCCATTCGATCAATTTGCCGCTGACCTCGTCGGGCTTTTCTTCCTGGGTCCAATGACCGCAGTCCCTCACCAGGTGTTTCTCGAGATCGGGAACGAGGCTTTCCATGCCGTCGGCGGCGGACGGCGGCTGGACGGGGTCGTTCTCGGCCATAATCATCAGCGAGGGGACGCGGACCACCCGCTCCTGTCCGGCCGAGCGCTCCCAGTTGCGGCTGATGTTGCGATACCAGTTGAGGCCGCCGGTGAAGCCGGACGCCCTGAACGCGTCGACGAAGACTTTCACTTCTTCCTCGCTAAGAAGGCGCTTGCGCGTGTCCTTGGCCGGATCATAGGCCGCGACCATGGCGGGGAAATCGAGATCGAGTCGCGGCGAAGCGCCGACGCCGGCGATCGCGCCGTCCGACGCGGCGGCTCGCGCCGGCTTCGGCGCGCGCAGAAACGCGTCGAACAGCTTGTCGACATTCGCCGCGAAAATCTGGTCCGGCTCGCGGCCGGGATTCTGAAACTGCACGATATACATGCGCTCGCCATAGCGCTTGCGCAACAGGACGATCGGGTCGACCGGCGCGCGCGGAAGGTGCGGCGTGTTGAGGGCGACGACGCCGGCGACGCGGGCGGGGTGTCGCAGGGGCATTTCCCAGGCGAGGAAACCGCCCCAATCATGGCCGACGAATATCGCCTTTTCGATATCGAGGCGGTCGAGCAGCCCGACGAGATCGCCGGTCAGGCAATCGATGTCGTAATCGATCACCGCCTGCGGAGCCTCGCTCGCGCCAAAACCGCGCTGGTCCGGCGCGATCACGCGTAGGCCGGCCGCGCTCAGCGCCTTGATCTGGCGGCGCCAGGTGAACGCGATCTCCGGCCAGCCGTGACAGAGGACCATCGGCGGCCTGTCGCCGATCGGCCCAGCCTCATAGAAGCCGAGCCGCACGCCATTGATCTCGGCGAAACGCAACGGCGGCATTTCGATCATGGCGGCGACTTTCCCATGTCGGGCGCGCGCCCGGGTCTCGATACGCCGGCGCTAACGGCCCCTCGCGCCGGTCAGTCCTCGTGAGGGACCTTGTCTTGGGAACGTCGCTTTGCCCCGCTCTTGCGTGCGTCGGCGCCGCTCTTGCCCGCGTCGGCGCGGTTTGACTTGGCGTGCGCCGCGCACCAGCCGGGAAGGTAGCTCGCGTCCTCCGACTTGGCGAAGTCCAGGGCGATTTGCAGCGCCTCGGAAAAATCCTTCCGCACGTCCTTGGGCTTGATGCGGCGACGCAGGAAATCGGCCCAGACGAATTCCGAAAAGGGCGTCGAGTCCTTGGCGAATCCGCCGATGTTGCGCAGTTGGCCCGCCAGCGAACGATAGGGATCGTCCTCCATGTCCCTGACGGTCTTGGGCAGGTCCGCGTAGTCGCGGCGCCGGCCCTTGCCGTCGTAAGGATGAGTCCAGCCGTGAAAATCCATCATGTTCCAGAATTCGGGCGCGTCGAGCTTGTGGAAATCGGCGACGATGGTGACGAAGACGCTGTCGATCCCTTCGTCATGCAGCGCGCGCGCGAGGTGATGGTGGTCGATCAGAAAACGTCGCTCGCCGGGTCCGATGATGACGGGCACCATGTGATGGCCGAGGAAATCGGTCAGGTTTTTCGGATTCTGCGCCTTCCATGACTTTCGCTTGAGCGCCACCTCGACCATGCCGAGCGTCATCTGCGTCGGCCGCAGGTCGAGGACGGGCGTCGCGTGCAGGCTCGGTTCACGAATGCGGTAGCTCATCAGGATTCACCGGGTTGGCGCGAGGCGGCGCCAGAGCGTCGCGAACATGTCGCAAACGGCCGGAGCGGTCAATTGACGCCGGCGCCTCTCCTGGGCTCGGAATCCGGCTTGACGCGAGCGCTCCGGCGGCGTCGCGGTCGCCGCCTCCGGCATATCCTCGCCTCTGCGCCCTATGCCGGCGCCATTTGGCGCATTTCTTCTGCGCCAGTGAAAGTCGGTTCGATGAAGCCCCGGCGCAATAATTCGGTCGCGCGTCCGGCTTGCACAGCCCTGCTGAAGCAAAAGCCTTGACCCACCACGCAGCCGGTCGACACGAGGAAATCAAGCTGGGCCTTGGTCTCAATGCCCTCCGCAATGACTTTGACGCCGAGTTCCCGCGCCAAGCTCAGCGTCGCTTTGGTGATCGCCACGTCGCCGGCGTTGTCCGGGATGCCGAGGACGAACTGCTGCGCGATCTTGAGACGGCTCAATGGGTAGGCGCTCAGATAGGCTAGAGACGAGTACCCGGTCCCGAAGTCATCGATCGCAATGCTTGTTCCGAGTTCCTTGATCCGCGCCAAGGCGTCGCTGTGCATCTGCGTGGTCTCCATCAACACGGACTCGGTAAGTTCGAGTTCGATATCGCCGGGAGCGACGCTCCACCGTTTCAAGCTCTCCGCCAAAAACTGTTCGAACTTTGCATAGTCGTGCAATTCGGCGGCGGAGACATTGATCGCGAGGAGGGGCGGCGCGATTCCTTGATCTCGCCAGGCCTTGATCTGCCGGCATGCCTGGTCGAGCACCCAGCGGCCGAGCGCGAAAATGCTGCCGGTCCTTTCCGCAATGGGAATGAAGACGTCCGGCATGAGCAGGCCGCGTTGCGGGTGATTCCACCGAACCAGCGCTTCCAACCCGACGATCCGACCGGAGGCGAGTTCGACCTGTGGCTGGTAGTACAGTTCCAGCTCATCGTTCTCGAGCGCGGCGCGCAGTTCGTTGGTCAGCGTGACGCGCTCACGCACATTTCTATCGAGTTCCGAGGAATGGAAGCAATAGCGGTCGCGGCCTTCCTCTTTTGCGCGATAGAGCGCGAGATCGGCGCGGACGAGCATCTCGTCAGGACCCGCAATCTGCGGATCGTAGAATGAGATTCCGATGCTTACCGTGACGCGCACCTCATTGCCGTCGAGTTGATACGGCATGGCCAGAGATTTCGTCAGTTCCGCGGCCAGCACGCCGGCGTCCGAAGGATCGTTCGGGCCGGTTTGGAGAACCGCAAACTCATCGCCGCCGAACCGCGCGGTGGCGTCGCTCTCGCGCACATTGCTCTTGAGGCGGGCCGCCACCGCCTGCAGCAAGCGGTCGCCCTCCACATGGCCCAGCGTATCGTTGACGTCCTTGAACCCGTCCAGATCGAGGTAAAGGACCGCGAAGGCTCCGGCCCCGCGCCTGCTGGATACGAAAGCTTCATGGAGCCGCTCCAGAAACGCGGAGCGATTGGGAAGTCCTGTGAGCTGGTCATGTCGCGCTTGCGCGCGCAACGCGGCTTCCGCCGCCTTGCGGGCGGTGATGTCCTGCGCATGGGTGACTTGGTGAGTGGGCGCCCCTGCCGCGTCGCGGACGATGCTGACGTTGAGCTGGACCCAAACGATCCCGCCGTCCTTGCGGACATAGCGTTTTTCTGCTTGGAAAGCGGAGATTTCACGGTTGCGCATTCGCCGAGCGCTATTGAGGTTCTCGGCGAGGTCCTCGGGGTAAGTGATGTCCGCGAAGGTGCGGGCCAGCAATTCGTCCTCGCTGTAGCCGGTGATCCGGCAATACGCGGCATTGACCCTGAGGAAGCGGCCGTTCAGGTCGACCAACGCCATCCCGTGCCCAGCGGCGTCGAAAGCGCCGCGGAAGCGCGCCTCGCTGAGGTACACCGCCTCTTCCGCCCGCTTGCGGTCGGTGATGTCGCGGGTGATGGCGATGCTCTGGACTGAATTTCCTGTCTTGTCCAAAGTCACATGCAGGCGGGACTGGAAGAACGCGCGGCTTCCATCCCTTCGTATCGCTTGGAACTCCGCTTCGATTGTGCCTGCGGATTCTTGGGCCCTTCGGACCCTTTCAGCGAGAGCCGGGCGCTCCTCCGGGTTGATAAACTCCAGCCAGCGCTTGCCGACCAACTCCTCGGGCCTGTCATATCCGAGGAGCGTCGCGGCGGGGGTGTTGGCTGTCTGGATGACGCCGTCGATATCCCAGGCGATGATGCCGTCGGGCGACAATTCGAACAGGTCGCGATAGGCTCTCTCGCTGTCGCGCAACGCCTCTTCCCCCCGCTTGCGGTCGGTGATGTCGCGGGCGATGGCGATAGTCCGGGCAGGATTTCCCGCACTATCCAAAGCCGCGAATAGCCGGCCCTCGACGAAGAGATGGCTCCCGTCCTTTCGTTGCATTCTGAATTCGCCTTCGGACAGGCCCCCGGATTTTTCGGCCCTTCGGGTCGCCTCGGCGCGATCTGTGCGGTCTTCCGGGATGACAAAGTCCATCCAGCGCCTGCCGACCAAGTCTTCGGCCTTCCCGTATCCGAGGAGCGTCGCGGCGGCCCTGTTGGCCGCCGCGATGATGCCGTTCGGGTTCCAGACGACAATGGCGTCGGGCGAGGCCTCGAACAGGTTGCGATAATCCCCCTCGCTTTCCCGCAATGTTTTTTCGAGCAGCGCCTCCTTGACCCAATCACGCTTGAAAGACTTCCAGAACCCGGTGCCCGGGACATTCTCCCCCCGCTCGGCGGCGCGCTCGAAATAGCGCGACACATGAGCGTCGATGCGGTCGGGCGGCGCCATGATGAAGCGGCACGCATCGTCGCCTCTGGCCCGGCAGGAGACCTCCGTGGCGACCAAGGGCAGGCCGAAACTTTCCTCGCACCAGCCCGAGGAATAGCCGGCGTTCATGAGGCAGACCGGGAAATCGCTTCGCTTGGCGGCGCCGATCCAGGCATCCGCCTCGAACGAGTAAGGGTGATCGTAGCGAAGGTAATAGTTTTCGTTGGGCTCGGGCTTCGATTCTTCCGATATGTCCACTAAGGCCCAGCCGGCATGGGCGAAATAAACGGGCCCGGCGGACAGCTTGCTAATCGGATCGCTCAATCCCATCGATTTGTGGAAGTGGCGCGCGTCCGTTTTTCCGAGCGCATGAGCGATGTCGAACAGCACCCGACCGGCGACGCTGGCGGCCTCTTGCTCCGAATGCGTGAACAGGCGTTTGACGATCTCGAAGAATTCGATGGACAGCGCCGCCCCTCGAATGAGGACGAATCGCTCATTCGAAATCTCGATGGCGCCCTTGGCGGGGTCATCCCGCCGGTCTTGGAAAAATCGGTTGAAATATTCCTCCGCCTTATCGAAAATTGCTTCGAACTTTGGCGGAGTCTTGACTGTTCGTGGCATTGCGGGATCTCGTCTTCGCGGTCTCCTAGGGAACGCCAACGCGATGCTCGGCTCGATGAATCTTTGGAGTGTCGATCTCAAAGCAGCCGCAACGAGCGATTGCAGCATTTTACAATTTCATTCGACCTAAATTACGCTTGTAATGTTTAACAAATCCATGCGCCGACGCTTCTACGAGGGCGCCCCGAACGCGGCTGTCGGCCGGAGCTCGGGAGTGAAAAGTCCCGCGTTCTCGCTGAGGGGACCGCGGCGGCGACGAACGCGCGCGCGGCCGGCCGATTTGACCCCTCCAGGCAAATCATGTTTTGTCGCGCCCGTTCGTCGAACATTCCCCGAAACGAGACCTCCAAGACATGCGGCCCGAACGCTACAACGTCCGCGAATCCGAGCAGAAATGGCAAAAAATCTGGGCCGACGAGGCGATCTTCGCCACGCGCAACGACGATCCGCGGCCCAAATATTACGTGCTCGAAATGTTCCCGTATCCGTCCGGGCGCATCCATATGGGCCATGTGCGCAATTACGCGATGGGCGACGTCGTGGCGCGCTACAAGCGCGCGCGGGGGTTCAACGTGCTGCATCCAATGGGCTGGGACGCGTTCGGCATGCCCGCCGAAAACGCCGCGATGCAGAACGCCACGCATCCCGCGAAATGGACCTACGCCAACATCGACACGATGCGCGCGCAGCTCAAATCCATGGGCCTGTCGCTCGATTGGTCGCGCGAGGTCGCCACCTGCGATCCCGGCTATTATCGCCATCAGCAGAAGCTTTTCCTCGATTTTCTCGCGGCCGGACTCGTCGCGCGCAAGAAGTCGAAGGTCAATTGGGACCCGGTCGACAACACCGTGCTCGCCAACGAGCAGGTGGTCGACGGGCGCGGCTGGCGCTCCGGCGCCGTCGTCGAACAGCGCGAATTGACGCAGTGGTTCCTGAAGATCAGCGACTATTCCGACGAGTTGCTCGCTGGGCTCGACGGGCTCGATCGCTGGCCCGACAAGGTGCGCCTGATGCAGCGCAACTGGATCGGCAGGTCCGAGGGCATGCTGGTGCGCTTCGCCATCGATCCGCGGTCGCGCGGCCCCTTGGCCGACGAGGACGCGGCGCGCGAGCTGGAGATCTACACCACGCGGCCGGACACGCTGTTCGGGGCCAAGTTCATGGCGATCGCGCCGGACCACCCGCTCGCGAGCGCGGCCGCGCGCCACGATCCCGCGCTCGCCGCTTTCATCGAGGAGTGCCGGCGCATCGGCACTTCCGTGGCGGCGATCGAGACGGCGGAAAAGAAAGGCTACGACACCGGCCTTCGCGCCGTGCACCCCTTCGACCGGGAATGGCGGCTGCCGATCTACGTCGCCAATTTCATCCTGATGGATTACGGCACGGGCGCGATTTTCGGCTGCCCGGCGCATGACCAGCGCGACCTCGATTTCGTCAACGTCTACGGGCTCGGCGCGACGCCCGTCGTCTGCCCGCCCGGCGTCGATCCGGCGTCGTTCGCGGTCGACAGGATCGCCTATGACGGCGACGGCGTCCTGATCAATTCGCGTTTCCTCGATGGGCTGACGATCGAGGCCGCCAAGCAGGAAGTCGCGCGCCGGCTCGAGGCGCAGACGCTGGGCAATCGCCCGCAGGGGCGGCGGCAGGTCAATTTCAAGCTGCGCGACTGGGGAATTTCGCGTCAGCGCTATTGGGGCTGCCCGATCCCGGTCCTTCATTGCGAAGCCTGCGGCGTCATCCCCGTCCCCGCGAAGGATCTGCCGGTCCTGTTGCCGGAAGACGTGACTTTCGACGCTCCGGGCAACCCGCTCGACCGCCATCCCACGTGGAAGCAGGTGGACTGCCCGCAATGCGGGGCGCTGGCGCGGCGCGAGACCGACACGATGGACACCTTCGTCGATTCGTCCTGGTACTTCGCGCGCTTCACCGATCCCTGGAACGCGGGGGCGCCGACGTCGCCTTCGATCGCGGATCATTGGCTGCCCGTCGATCAATATATCGGCGGCGTCGAACACGCGATTCTGCATCTGCTCTATTCCCGCTTCTTCACCCGCGCGATGCGCAAATGCGGCCATCTCGATCTCGACGAGCCCTTCGCCGGTCTCTTCACCCAGGGCATGGTCGTGCACGAGACCTATCGCGACGCCGAAGGGCGCTGGGTCGCTCCGGCCGAGGTGCGCGTCGAGGCGGACGCGGGCGGGCGACGCGCCTTCGCGCTCCGGGGCGACGCGCCGATCGAAATCGGCGCGATCGAAAAGATGTCGAAGTCGAAGCGCAACACCGTTGATCCCGACGAAATCATCGCGAGCTACGGCGCCGACACCGCGCGCTGGTTCATGCTCTCCGATTCGCCGCCCGAACGCGACGTGATCTGGACCGAGGCGGGCGTGCAGGGCGCCTATAAGCAGACCCAGCGCTTGTGGCGGCTGACCTGCGAGATCGAGCGCATCGTCGGGGCGGAGCGTCCGGACAGGCCCGCCGGCTTTTCCGAAGCGGCGGCCAAGATCCGCCAGGCCGCCCACGGCGCGCTGGCCAAGATCGAGGACGAGATCGAGCGCCTGCGCTTCAACGTCTGCATCGCGACCATTTACGAACTCGCCAACACGCTCGCCGCCGCGGTCGGAACGATCGAAACGGAGACGATCGACGAGGATTTGCGCTTCGCCTTCGCCGAAGCCGGCGACATACTCGTGCATGGTTTCGCGCCGATGATGCCGCATCTGGCGGAGGAGTGCTGGGAGGTTCTCGGCCACCGGACGCTCGTCGCGCGCAGCCCATGGCCGGTCGCCGACCGCAGCCTGATCGTCGCCACGCACATGACGCTGCCGGTGCAGGTCAACGGCCGCAAGCGCGCCGACCTCACGATCGAGCGGGACGCCGACGGGAAAACCGTCGAGGCCGCCGCGCTGGCCCTCGACGCCGTGCGCCGGGCGATGGATAATAAGCCGGCCAAGAAGGTGATCATCGTGCCGCAAAGGATCGTCAATGTCGTGGTCTGACCGCGCGCGCGTCGCCGCCGCTCTGCTGATGGCGCTTGGGCTGGGCGGATGCTTCCAGCCGCTCTATGGCGAGGCCTCGCACCCCGGCCTCGTCGAGGATATGCGCGCGGTCGAGGTCGCGCCGATCAAGGATCGCATCGGTCACTATCTCGGCGAGGACCTCATCTCGAATTTGAACGGCTCGGGGGAAACTCCGCCGGCCAAATATCGCCTCGTCGTCACGATGGCCGTCAATTCGCAGACGCCGACCATCTCTTCGCAGATCAACGCCGCCAACGCCGCGACCGTCATCGGGAAGGCGACCTTCACGCTGACGAAAATCGAGGGCGGCGCCGTGATCTACAAGAGCGAGGCGACGTCGGCCGCGGTCTACGACCGCACCCTCGACAGCTTCGCCAATCTGCGGGCCGCGCGCGACGCCGAGATTCGGATCGCCCGCTCTCTGGCCGACGAGATCGAATTGCGCGTCGCCGCGGCGCTCGGCGACAAGCGCTGATCGGCGCGAACGCCGCTGCGCGCGGGGTTCGCGCGCTCGGGCGCCCGGCGCGGAGGCGGAGTTTGCGGCGCCCGACGCTTCGCCCAAGCGATGGCTTTCGGCCGGGAATCGGCTATTTCCTCTGAGCGACGCCGCGCCGAATTGCGAGCGGCGTCCGGAGACCGCGCTGCGCGGCCCGCGAGGCGCGGCGGGCCTTCCCTCCAGCGCCCGCGGCGTCGCGCTCTCAAATTCGGGGGTCCGCGATGCCGCGCCTTTTCACCGGCCTTGAAGTTCCCGCTGCGAGCGCCGCGGCGCTCGCGAGCGCGCGCGGCGGGATCTACGGCGCGCGTTGGATCGAGCCGAGCGACTATCACGTCACCCTGCGCTTCATCGGCGACGTCGATTTGCGCGCGGCGCGCGACGTCGCCGAGACGCTCGCGGGAATCCGCCGCCGGCCGGTCCGCATAAGCTTCGAGGGGTTGAGCTGGTTCGGCGCCGACAAGCCGCGCGCCATCGTCGCCAAGATCAAGCCGGCGGCGCCGCTGATCGAGTTGCAGAGCGAGCACGAGCGGCTGCTGCGGCGGATCGGCCTGGCGCCGGACGCGCGCAACTTCACGCCGCATGTGACGCTGGCGCGCCTTCGCTCGGTTTCCCCGGCCGCTGTCGCCGATTATTTGAGCGCGCGCGGCGCGCTCGTCGCGCCGCCGTTCGAGGCGCCGCGTTTCGTGCTCTATTCCGCGCGCGACTCGGTCGGCGGCGGCCCCTATGTGGTCGAAGCCGCCTATCCCTTGCTCTGAGGAGTCTCGCGATGCCCCTGCAAGTCGGCGCCGCGCGGCGCCGCGTTCGGCTCGATCCCCGCGATCCCGGCTTTTTCAGCGATCCCTATCCCGCCTATGCCGAGATCCGCGCGGCGACGCCGGTCTTCTTCTGGGAGCAATATGGCTTCTGGTGCTTCGCCGGATATTCCGAGGTCTCGGCGCTGTTGAGGGATCGCCGTTTCGGCCGGCAAATTCTGCATGTCACGAGCCGCGAGAGCCTCGGCTGGCCGGAGCCGCCGGCGCATCTCGAGCCGTTCGACGCCATCGAGAGGCATTCCCTGCTTGAACTGGAGCCGCCCGAGCACACGCGCCTGCGCGCCCTCGTCAATCGCGCCTTTCTTTCGCGCCAGGTCGAGCGGCTGGCGCCGCGCATCGCGGATTTGGCGAACGATCTCATCGACGCGTTCGAGGCGCGCGGCGAGGCCGAGCTGATCGGCGAATTCGCCACGCCCATTGCCGTCGCCGTCATCGCCGAGCTCATCGGCGTCCGCGGCGAAATGGCGCCGCAATTGCTGCAATGGTCGCACCGCATGGTCGCGATGTATCAGTTCGGCGTGACGCGCGCGGTCGAGGACGCGGCCGCGACGGCGGCGAGCGAATTCGCCGCGTTTCTGCGCGAGAGCGTCGCCGCGCGGCGCAGCGATCCGCGCGACGATCTCGTCAGCCGGTTGCTCGCCGCCGAGGCGGACGGCGCCCGGCTCAGCCAGGACGAACTGATCGCGATCTGCGTGCTTTTGCTCAACGCCGGCCATGAGGCGACGGTCCATGGCTTGGGCAACGCGGTCAAGGCGATCCTGGAGAACGGAATCGACGGCGCGCAAGCGTTCGCGGACGCGCGCGCGAGCGAGGCGATTGTCGAGGAGTTGCTGCGCTTCGACGCGCCCCTGCATCTCTTCACCCGTTACGCGCTCGAAGAGGTCGAGATCGCCGGCGTCAGACTTCGACAAGGCGCGCGCATCGGCCTTCTCCTCGGCGCGGCCAATCGCGACCCCCAAGCCTTCGCCGAACCCGATCGGTTCGAGCCGGGGCGCGCGCCCAATCCGCATGTGACGTTCGGCGCGGGAATCCATTTCTGCGTCGGCGCGCCGTTGGCGCGGCTCGAATTGCGGCTGGCGCTGCCGATCCTGCTGCGACGGCTGCCGGGCCTGCGCCTCGCCGAACCGCCGCGCTATCGCGACGCCTATCACTTCCATGGCCTTGAGGCGCTGCGGGTCGCCTGGTGAGGCGTGTTTTCGCGGGACGCGCGGTTCGGCGCTGTTGAAATCTCGCGTCGCGGTTTTCCCCGTAGATGACAAATCGCCGCGTTGACGTATAGTTTCCGGGTAATGGCGAGGAGCCTGGAAATGGAAGCGGCAAGCGAAACGGAAACCGGCATGGCGCGGGTCGAGCAAGCGTCGTTGCCGAAAATCGCCAAGGCTCCCGCGGCGGCGGAGCCGAATTCGGAAACTGTCGGCGAAGCCGAGCGCAATCCGATATTCGACGCGCTGGTGACGCCCGACGAGGATGTCGGCGGCCTGGTCGCCTATTCCATCTACAAGCAGAACAAGCGCGCTTGGCTTGACGATTTCATCAAGGCGACGGGCCGCACGCCGACCGATGCCGAGTCCCGCGCCTATATCATCGGCGAAAGCACGCAGCGGCGGCTCAACACCTACCGCCACCTCGCCGCCCTGGCGCTCGCGGGGCAGGGGCCGCGCGCGCCGGCGAGCGCCGGCGCGGCGGGCAAGGCCAGCCCGATCGCCGGCGCGCTTTGGGCGCTGGTGGTGGTCGTCGTCGCCGGGGCGGTGCTAGCTCTGGCGGTGCACGCGGGCTATCTCACGCCGCCGAAGTAGTCAGCGCACCAGGATCAGTTTGCGTGCGGCGCGCGTCAGTCCGGTGTAGAGCCAGCGCGCGCGGTGCTCGCGAAAGGCGCGGCTCTCGTCGAACAGCATGACGGAGTCCCACTGCGAGCCCTGCGCCTTGTGCACGGTGAGGGCGTAGCCGTAGTCGAATTCGTCCGATTCGCGCCGCACGGGATAGGGCAGGTCGGCCTCCGCGCCCTCGAAGAATTGCTTGAGCACCGCGACTTTCGCTTGCGCGCGGCCTATGTCGTCTTCCGAGCGGACGGTCATGCGCACGAAGTCCTTGCGCACGCCGCCCAGGGCCTCGACGCGCCATAGGCCGCCGTTGATGAGGCCCTTGACGCGATCGTTGCGCAGGCAGACGAGCTTGTCGCCGGCGACCGGCAGGGCTTCGCTCAGGCCGAGCAGTTCGCGGATTCGCTGATTATAGAGCCGGCGCGTGCGGTTGACGCCGACCAGAACCTGATCGGCCGCGAGAACGGCGGCGGCGTCGAGCTCGCCGCGATGGATGACGCGGCTTTCGCCATAGACGCCGTAGGCGACTTCGCCGCCGGAGCGGACGATCTGCGAAAGGCGGATGATCGGATCGTTTTCGGCCTGGCGATGGATCTGCGTCAGCATGACGTCCGGCTCGGCCTCGGTGAAGAAACCGCCGCCCTTGACCGGCGGCAATTGCGCGGGATCGCCGAGCACCAGGATCGGTTTGCCGAAGGAGAGGAGATCGCGACCGAGTTCCGCGTCGACCATCGAGCATTCGTCGATGACGATGAGGCCCGCGCGCGAGGCCGGGCCGTCGTGGTTGAGGGTGAAGGTCGGCGCGCCTTGCTCGCCTTCGCTGGCGCGGTAAATCAGGGCGTGGATGGTCGAAGCGCCGGCGCAGCCCTTCGAGCGCATCACCAGCGCCGCCTTGCCGGTGAAGGCGGCGAAGGCCGCTTCGCCCTGCGCCGCTTCGGCGACGTGTCGCGCCAGCGTCGTCTTGCCGACCCCGGCGTAGCCGAACAGTCGGAACACTTGCGGCTCGCCCGCCTTGATCCATCGCCCGACCCTGTCGAGCGCCGCCGATTGCTCCGCCGACCATTGCGGCGGGGAGCGCGGCGCCTTCGCCGGGATCGGCGGCGGCGCCGGGGCCTCGCTCTCTTTCGGCGGCTCGCCCGGCGCCAGGCTCTTGGCGCACGCCCGCCGCTTGGCCAGCCGATCGAGATCGACCTCGGCGCCGCAATGCACACAAATGACCGGGCGTTTCGCGAGATCGTAAAATCGCGCGCCGCAGGCCTGGCACTGGCGCTTGGTTCCGAGCTTGGTGTTCCGCATGGCCGTTCTTGAGGGACGGAGCGAGGGCGCGCCCCGGGGGCCGAGTCGCCGAGGCTCCGCCGGGGATCGGGGTCCCTCATAGCCGAAAACGCCGACGCGTGTCGTCCGCGCGGGGCGAAACCGTTGAGAATTCATTCAAGTTTTGGGTCCAGCATGGCGGAACGGACGATCTTGATCCGCATTGGCCGGGAAATCCGCCGGGGCCCTTGAACGCGAGGCCGGCGACGCCATATTTTTTTTGTCCGGAGCGCCGCGTTCACAGGCGGCCGGGCGAATTGGTTCCGCAGCCGATCAGGTCGTTCAAGGGAAGGCCAGCTCGGCGGAGCGCCTGAAAGGGGCTTCGATCATGGTGCGCGTTACGGCATTGAGTTCTCCGTTCCTGCTTGGGTTCGACGGCATCGAGCGTGCGCTCGACAAAGCGTCGAAATCCGCCGCCGACGGCTATCCTCCCTATAATATCGAGCGAATCCCGGCCAAGGACGGCGCGCCCGAGACGTTGCGCATCACCCTCGCGGTCGCGGGATTTTCCCAGGACCAGATCGAGGTGACGCAGGAGGAGAATCAATTGGCGATCCGCGGTCGCCAGCAGGACGACAAGACGCGCGACTATGTCCATCGGGGCATCGCCGCGCGGCAGTTCCAGCGCAGTTTCCTGCTTGCCGAGGGCATGCAGGTGCGCGGCGCGGAACTTGCGAACGGGTTGCTGTCGGTCGACGTGGTTCGGCCGCAGCCCGAGCGGACCGTGAGGAAGATCAATGTTGCGGCGCGCGACTGAGCTAACGTGCGCGCCGAAGGCGGGTCCCGAATCGGACAGCCTGGAAAGGAGTGGAAAATGAACAATGCAAACGAGAGAATTGGCGCCCTGACGCCGCAGGAATTCGCCCATCTCGGCGACGGCGCGATCGCTTATGTCAAGACGATCCGGTCTGAAGACGCCCAGCGGCTGTTTCCGCAGGCGCCGGCGATCCGGCCGGGTTTGCAGCTGTTCGCCCTGCTCGGCGCCGACGGCTCGCCGATCATGCTGACCGATTCCAAGGACGCGGCGATCGCCAACGCCTGGCAGCACGAGTTGCAGACGGTAAGCTTGCACTGACCGCGCCGATCCGACGTCCCGCCGCGGCGGGGCGTCGGGCGCGGGCTGCTCTCGCGCGACGAATCGTTTAAGAGGGGCGTTTGCGTCGGCGGAGGGCCCCATGCGCGCCTATCTCGAACTTTTGCGCGAAGCGCTGGAAAAGGGCGTCGTCAAGGGCGATCGGACGGGCACCGGGGTGCGCTCGCTGTTCGGCAGGCAAATCCGCTTCGATCTGAACGAAGGCTTCCCGCTGACGACCACCAAGCGGCTGCATCTCAAGTCGATCGTCCACGAACTGATCTGGTTCCTCAACGGCGATTCCAACATCGCTTATCTCAAGGCCAACGGCGTCTCCATCTGGGACGAATGGGCGGATTCCAAAGGCGATCTCGGCCCCGTCTACGGCAAGCAATGGCGCGCCTGGGCCGGCCCGGACGGGCGGACCACCGACCAGATCGCCTGGCTCCTCGCCGAGATCAAGCGCAACCCGGATTCGCGCCGGCTCGTCGTCTCCGCCTGGAACGTGCCCGACATCGGCGCCATGAAATTGCCGCCCTGCCATTGCCTGTTCCAGTTCTACGTCGCGGACGGGCGGCTGTCGTGCCAGCTCTACCAGCGCTCGGCCGACCTGTTTCTCGGCGTGCCCTTCAATATCGCGAGCTACGCGCTGCTGACGCATCTCGTCGCGCGCGAATGCGGGCTCGAAGTCGGCGAGTTCGTGCATACGTTCGGCGACGCGCATCTCTATCGCAATCACGAGGCTCAGGCGCTGGAGCAGCTGTCGCGCGAGCCGCGTCCGCTGCCGAAGCTCAAACTCGCGCCCGCCGAGCCGTCGCCGCGCGGCGCGCTGTTCGATCTCAAGGCCGAGACGATTTCGTTCGAAGGCTACGATCCCTGGCCGGCGATCCGAGCGCCGGTGGCGGTTTGAGCGCGCCGGTTCTTGCGCTGATCGCGGCGGTGGCGCGCAACGGCGTCATCGGCGCGGGCGACGCCTTGCCCTGGCGGCTGTCGAGCGACCTCAAGCGCTTCAAGGCGCTGACGATGGGCAAGCCGCTGATCATGGGCCGCAAGACCTTTCAGTCGATCGGCCGGCCGCTGCCGGGCCGTGAAGTCATCGTCGTCACGCGCGACGAGGGTTTTGCGCCCGAAGGGGTCGAGGTCGCGCGCGACATCGATGCGGCTTTGCATCTTGCTGAGACGAAGGCCTGCGCGGCCGGCGTCGACGAAATCATCGTCGCGGGCGGCGGCGAAATCTATGCGCAGACGATCGGGCGCGCCGCGCGGCTCTACATTACCGAGGTCGCTCTCGCGCCCGAAGGCGACGCCCATTTCCCGCCGATCGACCCGGCGCTCTGGCGCGAGGTCAATCGCGAGACGGGCGTGCGCGGCGCGCGCGACGAGGCGGATTTCGCGTTTGTCGAGTACGGGCGCGCGCGGAGCTGACGCGCGGCTTCGCTGCGCGAACCTTCAGCGCGGTCCGTTCTCCAAAGCGCGCGATACCGCGGCGGGGTCGCCGGCGATCGCCCTGAGGTAGGCTCTGGCCGGTTGATCCGGTTCCGAGCGTCGCTGCTCCCAGTCGCGCAACGTGCCCAGAGGGATGTGGTAGCGCGTGGCGAATTCTTCTTGTGTCGATCCGAGCGCGCGGCGCAAAGTTTTGACCCGCGGGACGCGGCGCGCCGATCGCAGTTGGTCGTCCGTCATGGCCCGCGCATCGGGGTCGGCGGCTGCTGCTGCGATCTCTTCATCGGTCATCGGCCGCATCGGCGTAGGTTGCAAGGGACGTTCGCCGCCGTCGGCGAGGATTTCGACGATCGCGTCGTCAGGTCGAATTCTCGCGGAAGTCATGGTCTTGCTCATTTCGCGTCGCTCGTCGCCGCTGGTATTCTACGCCACCCGTCTCGGCGCTCTCTTGGCGGGCGTCGGCAGCACGCCGAGCGCCTCCTCGACGATGCTCGGTCGATAAGCGATGATGCGGATAAGGCGCGCCGCCGCGCCGCTCGGCGCGCGGGCGCCCTGTTCCCATTTGCGCAAGGTGTCGAGACTCGCGCCGAGCACGACGGCGAACTGCTTTTGCGTCATGCCAGCCTTGAGGCGCGCGGCGCGAACTTCCGACTTTTCGATCGAAATCGTTCTCTCGCGGCCCGGGATCGGTCGGCCTTGCGCGTGGTCGAGGGCTTCTTCCAACCCGGCCTTGAGTTCGGTGAACAACTTGCTCATGGCTTTGACCTCTTGAGCGCCAATTTGAGTTTGCGGGCGATGAGCGCCAGCTCGCTTTTCTCCGTCGCGGACAAATTGGAAGCGACCGATTTGTCGAGCAACGCGAGAATATAGACCGGCGCCTCGGCGTGAAAGAAAACTGTGAAAATGCGGGCGCCGCCGCTCTTGCCTTTGTTTCGTCCCGGAATAGCGAACCGACGCTTACGTATGCCGCCGGCGCCTTCGATAAGGTCCCCCTCTTGCGGCGAATAGGCGATCGCCGTTTCAATCTCCTGAATTTCTTCCTCGCTCAGGCCAAGCGCCTTGGCGCCTCTTAAGAAAGGACTCAGGGAAACAACCGTTACGGGCGTTTCGCTCATTTCTTTAAATAACCCAATGTACGACTTAAATCAAGCGGCTGTCATGGATAGGCGAAGCGGACGCTTGCCGCCTATTCCCGAAAAATCTTCCCGGGATTAAACAGGTTCATCGGGTCGAACGAAACCTTGATGCGCCGCATCAGGTCGAGCGTCTCCGGCGAATGCTCCTTTTCGACATAGCCGATCTTCTTCTGGCCGACGCCGTGCTCGCCGGTGCAGGTGCCGTCCATCGCGATGGCGCGCAGCGCCAGGCGCGCGGAGAAGCTTTCCGCGCGGGCGATTTCCGCGGGGTCGTTCATGTCGACGAGCGGACTGACGTGGAAATTGCCGTCGCCGACATGGCCGACGATCGGCGCCACGAGGCCGTGTTCGGCGATGTCGCGCTGCGTCTCCTCGACGCAATCGGCGAGGCGCGAGATCGGCACACAGACGTCGGTGGCGAACGCGCGGGCGCCAGGGCGCAGGCCCGAGACCGCCCAGAACACGTCGTGGCGCGCCTGCCACAGGCGGCTGCGCTCCTCCGGCTTGGTCGCCCAGACGAAGGGGCCGCCCTGGTGGTCGGCGGCGAGTTCGCCAAAACGCCGCGCCTGTTCGGCGACGCTCTCCTCGCTCCCGTGGAACTCGACGAACAGCGTCGGCGCCTCGGTCAGGCCGAGTTTCGAATAGGCGTTGCACGCCTTCACCTGCAACGTATCGAGCAATTCGATGCGCGCGATCGGCAGGCCGGACTGGATGGTCTGAATGGTGGCGTCGCAGGCGGCGCGCACGCTGGGGAATGAGCAATGTCCGCCGGCGATCGCCTCGGGAACGCCGGCCAGGCGCAGCGTGACCTCGACGATGATTCCGAGCGTGCCTTCCGAGCCGACGAACAGCCGCGTCAGATCATAGCCGGCCGAGGACTTCTTCGCCCGGCTCGCGGTGCGTAGGTAAGCGCCTTCGGCGGTGACGATCCCGAGCGAAATCACGTTGTCCTTCATCGTGCCGTAGCGCACCGCATTGGTGCCCGAGGCGCGCGTCGCCGCCATGCCGCCGATCGTGGCGTCGGCGCCGGGGTCGATCGGGAAGAACAGCCCGCTGTCGCGCAAATATTCGTTGAGCGTCTTGCGCGTCACGCCGGGCTCGACGACGCAATCGAGGTCTTCGGCGTGAACCGCGAGCACGCGGTTCATGCGCGTGCAATCGAGCGAGACGCCGCCGTGCAGCGCGTTGACATGGCCCTCGAGCGAAGTGCCGGCGCCGAAGGGAACGATCGGCGCGTCATGGGCCGCGCAAATGCGCACGGCGTCGATCACGTCCTCGCGGCTCTGCGCGAACACCACCGCGTCGGGCGGCGCGTTTTCCAGCCAAGTGAGCGTGTGGCCGTGCTGCATGCGCACCGCTTCCGACGTGACCAGGCCGTTGCCGAAACGCGCCGCGAGCGCGCCCGTCAGGTCGGCGACGGTCTTGGCGGAGAGCCGGCCTTCGCGGCGGCGGAGGGTCGAGCGGGGTTCGTTCGTCATCGGCGTTTCATCCCTGTGGAGCGCGGGCCGCGCGTGGCCATCGAGTCGGCCTATCCTGCCTCGCCGTCGACGCCTTGGGCAAGGCGCGGGCATCGGACTTGCGTCGCGGGCGGCTGTGCTATGGTGCGGGGCGCTTGCGATGGGGCTCGGGACGGGTCGATGGATTGGCTGGCCGGCATGCGGGTGTTCGTGCGCGTCGTCGAGGCCGGCGGCTTTTCGCGCGCCGCCGCCGATCTGGCGATGGCTCAGCCGGCCGTAAGCAAGCATGTTGCGGCGATCGAGAAGGCGCTGAATTGTCGTCTCATCAACCGCAACACGCGCGGCGTCGCGGTCACCGAGACCGGCGCGCTCTATTATGAGCGCTGCAAGGCGACGCTACGCGAATTCGACCTCGCGCTCGAGACGGGCGAGGACGATCGCGCCGAGGCGAGCGGCCAATTGCGCGTGACCACGTCGCTCGCCTTCGGCCGGCTCGTGCTGACGCCGGCGCTGATCGATTTCATGGCGCTGCACCCGCGCCTGCGCGTCGATCTCGATTGCGACGACCGCTATGTCGATCTCGTGGCGAGCGGGCGCGACCTCGCGCTGCGCATGGGCGCGCTCGCCGATTCGACCTACGGCGTCACCGCGCTCGGCGTGAATCCCTGGGTGATGGTCGCCGCGCCCGCTTACCTTGCCAGACGCGGCGCGCCGCAGGCCGTGGCCGAACTCGCCGACCACGCGTGCATCGTCTATTCCAGCGTGCAGGGCGCCGACGTCTGGCGGTTTCTCGGCCCGGAAGGGCCTTACGAGAGCGCGCAGCTCAGCGCGCCGTTGCGCAGCAACGATCTTTCGGTGGTGCTCGCCGCCGCGCGCGCCGGCATGGGGCTCGCGATCCTGCCGCATTACGTCGCCGCTTCGGCGCTCGTCGACGGCGCCCTTCAGGCGGTGATGCGCGAACATCCGCTGCCGAGCCAGCGCATCCAGGCGGTGACGCCTTCGCCGCGCCTCGCGCCGCGCAAAGTCTCGCTGTTCGTCGCCTTCCTGCGTAAGCTTTTCGCCGGCGAGTGGTGGCTCGCGGTCGGAGCGCCCGGCCTCGAGTGAGCGTCGCTCATTCCAATTTGGAATAAGCATTATCGATCGGGCGCTCTAGCGCGCCGGCGCGCGAAGGCGTCTTGTCGCGACCCAACCCATGAGGAGGAAGCGATGGCCCGAATGAAGGCGGCCGAAGCGGCGGTGATCGTGCTGGAGAAGGAGGGCGTCAGGGACGTCTTCGGCGTGCCCGGCGCCGCGATCAATCCCTTCTACGCGGCGATGCGCGGACGCAATTCGATGCGCCATGTGCTGGCGCGCCACGTCGAGGGCGCGAGCCACATGGCCGAAGGCTACACGCGCGCCAAGCCAGGCAATATCGGGGTCTGCATCGGCACCTCCGGGCCGGCCGGAACCGACATGATCACCGGTCTTTATTCGGCCGGCGCCGACTCGATCCCGATCCTGTGCATCACCGGACAGGCGCCGCGCGCCCGCCTCTACAAGGAGGATTTCCAGGCGGTCGACATCGAACAGATCGCCAAGCCGGTGACCAAGTGGTCGGTGACGGTGCGCGAGCCCGCGCAAGTCCCTTTCGTCTTCCAGAAGGCGTTCCATCTCATGCGCTCCGAACGGCCGGGGCCGGTGCTGATCGATCTGCCGTTCGACGTGCAGATGGCGGAAATCGAATTCGATCCCGAGACCTATCAACCGCTCGAGCCGTCGAAGCCGCGCGCCACCCCAGCGCAAATCGAGAAGGCGCTGACGATGTTGCAGAGCGCCGAGCGCCCGCTGATCGTCGCCGGCGGCGGGATCATCAACGCCGACGCCTGCGAATTGTTGGTGGAATTCGCCGAGATCACGGGAATTCCGGTGATCCCGACGCTAATGGGCTGGGGCGCCATTCCCGACGATCATCCGCTGATGGTCGGCATGGTCGGGCTGCAGACGAGCCATCGCTACGGCAACGCGACGCTGCTGGCGAGCGACTTCGTCATCGGGATCGGCAATCGCTGGGCCAATCGCCACACCGGCGGCGTCGACGTCTACACCAAAGGCCGCCGCTTCGTGCATATCGACATCGAGCCGACGCAGATCGGCCGCGTGTTCATGCCCGATTTCGGCATCGTCTCGGACGCCCGCGCGGCGCTCGAAAGCCTCGTCGCCGTCGCGCGGGAGAGCAAGGCAAACGGCGCCTTGCGCGACTATTCCGCGTGGCGCGACGAATGCCGCGAGCGCAAGCGCACGATGCTGCGTCGCACTCACTTCGAGCAGACCCCGATCAAGCCGCAGCGCGTCTACGAGGAAATGAACAAGGTGTTCGGCAGGGATGCGCGCTACGTCTCGACGATCGGCCTTTCGCAAATCGCCGCCGCGCAGTTCCTGCACGTCTATCATCCTCGCCACTGGATCAACTGCGGTCAGGCCGGTCCGCTGGGATGGACGATTCCCGCCGCGCTCGGCGCTCGCGTCGCCGCGCCGGAGGCGGAGATCGTGGCGATTTCCGGCGACTACGATTTCCAGTTTCTCATCGAGGAGCTGGCCGTCGGCGCACAGTTCAATCTGCCCTACGTTCATGTCGTCGTGAACAATAGCTATCTCGGCCTGATCCGCCAGGCGCAACGCGGCTTCCAGATGGACTATTGCGTCCAGCTCGCGTTCAACAACATCAACGCGCCCGAACTCGGGGGCTACGGGGTCGATCATGTGAAGGTCGCCGAAGGGCTCGGCTGCAAGGCCCTGCGCGTCGTCGACCCGGAGGAAATCTCCGGCGCCTTGCGCGAGGCGCGGCGTCTGGCGCAGGAATGGCGTGTGCCGGTTGTGGTGGAAATCATTCTCGAACGGGTCACCAATATCGCGATGGGAACGGAATTGGACAACGTGGTGGAGTTCGAGGATCTCGCGCGTAGCGCCGCCGACGCTCCGACCGCGATCACGATGCTCGATTAGAACAAGGGAACGGAAATGCCGAAATTTTCAGCAAATCTCTCGATGTTGTTCACCGAATACGCCTTTCTCGATCGCTTCGAGGCGGCGGCCAAAGCCGGATTTCGCGGCGTCGAATATCTCGGCCCCTACGAATTTCCCGCGCCGGAAATCGCCGCGCGGCTGAAGGCGAACGGCCTGACCCAGGCGCTGTTCAATCTGCCGTCGGGCGACTGGGGCAAGGGCGAACGCGGCATCGCCTGTCATCCCGATCGCGTCGCGGAGTTTCGCGAGGGCGTATCCCGGACGATCGACTACGCGCATGCGCTGGGCTGCTCGATGGTCAATTGCCTCGCGGGCATCGCGACGCCGAAATCGACCATCACCGAAGCCCATCGCACGCTGGTCGAGAATCTGCGTTACGCCGCCGAGCGATTGGAGAAGGAGGGGGTGCTGCTCGTCGTCGAGCCGATCAACCGCTTCGACATGCCCGGTTTCTTCCTCACCCATAGCGCACGCGCGCTCGACGTCATCGACGAGACGGGCGCGAGCAATCTCAAACTCCAATACGACATTTATCACATGCAGCGGATGGAGGGCGAACTGACGGCCACGATCGAGAAGAACCTGGCGCGCATCGGCCATATCCAGATCGCCGGCAATCCCGGCCGACACGAGCCCGATATCGGCGAGATCAACTATCCCTTCCTCATCGGCCGCCTCGACGCGCTCGGCTATGCCGGCTGGATCGGCGCGGAATACAAGCCGAAGGGCAAGACCGAGGACGGGCTCGGCTGGATGCGCGCTTATGGGGCGAGAAACTAAAGTCCCTTCGCCCCGCGCGCGGGGAGAGGGGGGAAATTCGCGGCTCTGCAAATAAGCAGAGCTCGTTAGAACCATGGGGATGCGATCATGAAACTCGGATTCATCGGGCTCGGGGTGATGGGCGCCCCCATGGCGGGCCACCTTCTCAAGGGCGGCCATACGCTCCATGTCTTTTCGCGCAGCGGCGCTCCGGCGCAACTCCTCGCGGACGGCGCCGAGCCTAGCGCCAATCCGGCGGAAGTCGCGCGCGCGTCGGATGTCGTCATTACGATGGTTCCCGACACGCCCGACGTCGAGAAGGTCCTGTTCGGCGAAAACGGCGTTGCGACGGGCCTGTCGAAGGGCAAGGCGGTGATCGACATGAGCTCGATCTCGCCGATCGCCACCAAGCAATTCGCGGCGAAAATCGAAAAGCTGGGTTGCGATTACGTCGACGCGCCGGTCTCGGGCGGCGAGCTCGGCGCCAAGGCGGCGACGCTGTCGATCATGGTCGGGGGCAGCGAAGACGCGTTCGCCCGCGTCAAGCCGATCTTCGAGCTGATGGGCAAGAACATCACCCATGTCGGCGCCGTCGGCGACGGGCAGACCGCCAAGGTCGCCAATCAGATCATCGTCGCCCTGAATATCGAGGCCGTCGCCGAGGCGCTGCTGTTCGCGGCCAAGGCGGGCGCGGACCCGGCGCGGGTGCGCGCGGCGCTGATGGGGGGCTTTGCGTCGTCGCGCATCCTCGAAGTGCATGGCGAGCGCATGATCAAGCGCACGTTCAATCCGGGTTTCCGCATCGAACTGCACCAGAAGGATCTGAACCTCGCGCTCTCCAGCGCCCGGGCGCTCGGCGTGTCGCTGCCCAACACCGCGACCGCGCAGGAATTGTTCAATTCCTGCGTCGCCCACGGCGGCGCGGCCTGGGACCATTCCGCGCTGGCGCGCGCGCTGGAAATGATGGCCGATTTCGAGATCGCGAAGGCATAGGCGAGAAGGCATGATCGAACCGCGCGCCTTTCTGACCGGGCTGTTTCAGGTCGCGATCGACGCCGCCTCGCCGGCCAAGCGGCTCGCCCGGTTCCTGCCGGCGCCGCCAAAAGGGCGGACGATCGTCGTCGGCGCGGGCAAGGCCGCCGCGTCGATGGCCGCCGCGGTCGAGGCGGCCTGGAGCGGGCCGCTCGAAGGCCTTGTCGTAACGCGCTACGGCCATGGCGCGCCGAACGCGCGCATCGAAGTCATCGAGGCCGCGCATCCCGTGCCGGACGCCGCGGGGGAGGCGGCGGCGCTGCGCATTCTCGAACGCGTGAAGAATCTGAGCGCCGACGATCTCGTGCTTTGTCTCATTTCCGGCGGCGGTTCGGCGCTGCTCGCTGCGCCGGCGCCGGGCCTGACCCTCGACGACAAGCGCGCGATCAACCGCGCGCTGCTGAAGAGCGGCGCCGACATCGCCGAAATGAATTGCGTGAGAAAACATCTCTCGGCGATCAAGGGCGGCCGGCTCGCGCTCGCGGCGGCGCCGGCGCGCGTCGTCGGCCTCGTCATCTCCGATGTTCCCGGCGACGATCTTTCGATCATCGCCTCCGGGCCGACCGTTCCCGATCCCTCGACCTCGGCCGAGGCGTTGGCGATCCTGCGGCGCTATCGGATCGACGCGCCCGCCCGTGTCGTCGCGCATCTCGAAAGCGCCGCCTCGGAGACGCCGAAGCCGGGCCATCCGCGCTTCCAGTCGGTCTCGAACGTGCTGATCGCGACGCCGCTGATGTCGCTGCGAGCGGCGGCCGAGGCCGCGCGCGCGGCGGGCGTGACGCCGCTGCTGCTCGGCGACGCGATCGAGGGCGAGGCCCGCGAAGTCGGCAAGGTCTTCGCCGGGATCGCGCGCTCGGCGGCGCTGCACGGCGAACCCGCGCGCGGCCCCTGCGTGCTGCTTTCCGGCGGCGAGACCACGGTGACGGTGCGGGGCCGGGGCCGGGGCGGACGCAACGCCGAATTCCTGCTCGGCCTCGCGATCGCCCTCGACGGCGCGCCGCGCATTCACGCCCTCGCCGGCGACACCGACGGCATCGACGGCAGCGAGGACAACGCCGGCGCTTATGCCGCGCCCGACACGCTCGCGCGCGCGGCCGCTCTCGGCCTCAGGGCGAAGGAGCGCCTCGCCGACAACGACGCTCATTCGCTGTTTCAGGCCGTCGGCGATCTCGTCGTCACCGGGCCGACGCTCACCAACGTCAACGATTTTCGCGCGATTCTCGTGACGGGATGACGGCGCGGTTGACCGCGCGGGGCCGGCATGCTCCCAATCCCGGCGACGCCATCAACCCGGTCGGAACGTTTCGTGGATCAAGTCGCGGCGATGCCAGGCAACCCCCTTCTCGAACCCTGGACCGGCCCGTTCGGCGCGCCGCCGTTCGAGCGCATCCGGGTCGAACATTTCCGCCCCGCGTTCGACGCGGCGCTCGCGCAAAAGCGCGCCGAGATCGATTCGATCGCCGCCAATCCGGAAGCGCCGACGTTCGACAATACGATTTGCGCGCTGGAGCGCAGCGGCAAGGCGCTCGATCGCGTCGCCTCGGTCTTCTTCAATCTCGCCGGCGCGGACAGCAACGACGCGCTGGAGCAAATCGAGCGCGAGATCGCGCCGATCCTGGCGCGCGAGCGCAGCGCAATCTTTCTCAACGACGCGCTGTTCCAGCGCATCGAAGCGCTCCACGGGGGGCAAGCGGCGCTGGCGCTCGACGCGGAAGCCGCGCGCGCGCTCGATCGCTATCGCACGGCTTTCTTGCGCGCCGGCGCCGCGCTAGCGCCCGACAAAAAGGCGCGGCTCGCCGCGATCGGCGAAAGGCTGGCGACGCTGGGCGCCGCGTTCGGACAGAACGTGCTCGCCGACGAAAAAGCCTTCGCGATGGTTCTCGATGGGCCCGACGATCTCCAGGGGCTGCCCAAGAGTTTCCTCGCCGCCGCGGCGCGGACCGCGGCCGAGCGGGGGTTTGCGGGCAAGCACGCCGTCACGCTTTCGCGCTCCTCCTATGAGCCGTTCCTGCAATTCTCGACGCGGCGCGATCTGCGCGAGAAGGCTTTTCGCGCTTTTCTCGCGCGCGGCGCCAACGCCGGGGCGCACGACAACAGCGCGATCATGAGCGAGACCGTGCGGCTGCGCGCCGAACGCGCGCGGCTGATGGGCTTTCCCAGCTATGCGCATTTTCGCCTCGCCGATGCGATGGCCAAGACGCCCGAGGCGGCGCTCGGCCTGCTGAGGCGGGTCTGGGCGCCGGCGCGCGCGCAATCCTCACGCGAGGCGGAGGCGCTGCAACAGACGATCGCCGCCGCGGGCGGCAATTTCGAGCTTAAGGCCTGGGACTGGCGCTATTACGCGGAAAAGCGCCGCAAGGCGCTCTACGACATCGACGAGAGCGTGCTCAAGCCATATCTGCCGCTGGACGGGATGATCGCGGCGGCCTTCGACGTCGCCCATCGCCTGTTCGGCCTCACCTTCGTCGAGCGCCGCGACATCGCGCTCTATCACGCGGACGCGCGCGCCTGGACGGTGGTGGGGCGCGGGGGCGAGCCGATCGCCCTGTTCATCGGCGACTATTTCGCTCGGGCCTCGAAGCACAGCGGCGCGTGGATGAGTTCGTTCCGCGATCAGCAGAAGCTCGACGGCGCGGTCCTGCCGATCATCGTCAACGTGATGAATTTCGCGCGCGCCGGCGCCGGCGAAGCGTGCCTGCTAGGCTTCGACGAGGCGCATACGCTGTTCCACGAATTCGGCCACGCGCTGCACGGCATGCTCTCCGATGTCGCCTATCCCCTGCTCGCGGGAACAAATGTGGCGACCGATTTCGTCGAATTTCCCTCGCAGCTCTACGAACACTGGCTCGATCGGCCGGAAACGCTGCGAGCCTTCGCGCGCCATCACGAGACCGGCGAAGCGATCCCGGAGGCGCTGATCGAGCGTCTGCACGCGGCGCGGCGCTTCAACCAGGGCTTCGCCACCGTCGAATTCACCGCCTCGGCGCTCGTCGACATGGAGTTGCATCTGCAAGGCGATCCCGGCGCGATCGACGTCGCCGCCTTCGAGACGCGCGAGTTGGCGGCGATCGGCATGCCCGCGGCGATCGCCCCCCGCCATTCCGCGCCGCACTTCCAGCACATCTTCTCCGGCGACGGCTATTCCGCGGGCTATTACAGCTATCTCTGGTCGGAAATCCTCGACGCCGACGGTTTCGAGGCGTTCGAGGAAAGCGGCGACGTCTTCGACCCCGCGCTGGCGGCAAGACTCGAGCGCTTCGTCTATTCCGCCGGCAATTCTCGCGAGCCCGACGCCGCCTACCGCGCCTTCCGCGGCCGTGATCCGGCGCCGGAGGCGCTGCTGCGCAAGCGCGGGCTGGCGGGGGCGTGATTTTGTAGACGCGACCGCGGGTCGCGTCCGGCGCCCGCGCTTACAGGACGCGCCCGATTCACGCTGGTTTCGAAAACCGTCCGCGGCCGAATCAGTAGACGATTTGCAGTCCCGGGCAATGCTTGGTCGCCCAATCGCGATAATCCTTCTGGCAGAGCGCGCGGCGCTCTGCGGGCACGATGGGCATGCAGTTGAGCGTTTGGGTCTTGGGACAAACGAACGCCGCAGGACCCGCAACCGGCTGCGTCTGCGCTGCTGCCCCGGCGATGACCGGAAGCGTCACAATCAATCCGAAAGCGAACTTGAGCATCATCGCGGCGCCGGAGCCATATGAACATCAGCGAACGTTGGTCACGCGAATACGGTGGTTACGGCGCCGCGATGCACAACGCAACAATTCATGAGAAGCCTCGCTCGATTTTACGGCTGAAGCGGATAGATATTACATCGCGCAACTCATCCGCCTAACCGCGCAGAGGGCGCCTTGATAAGGGGTCGGCGCAGCCGAACGAGGCGAGTTGCCTTCGCTTTGGCCATGCGGTACCGGCTTCGGCGTGAGGCTTTATCGCCGCGCCTGCCGGTTTGGCTCAATTGGGCACTCGATATGAAGTCGATCTCGATTCTTGCGTTATTGCTTTGCACAACCGCGGCCCAAGCGGAGCCGTTGAGCGGGCGTTACGTCGCGAATGTCGCCGCTCTTGCGAACGTGGCAATGATTAATTGCGACGAAGAACAAGAATTTTACGAACGTGTCGTCCATTGGGCTGTCAGCAAGCACCATGTCGCTATAGATCATGAGCTTGAACGTAAACTGTTGTCGGAAGAGACTGTGCGGTTCCAGGAAGTGTCCAAAGATAATAATGATATAATACGGCGTTGCGAGGTGATTATAAACTTCGTCGAAAATGCTCTGACAAAGTGATTGCTTCGCTATGGGTCTGCGGCGCTCACACAGCGAACATTGTCGCCTCGGGCGGCGGACGGCATCCTCATCCGCGCGGGCGCGCCCGTCAACGCGAGGGCGTTTAGCCGATAGCTTGCGGCAAGGCGCGCCTTCGCGCGCCGCCTAAGAGGGAGACTCAGCCGCGGGCGGTTTCAGGCCGGAGGGCGCGCCTCATGGTCGACAAGGCGCCATCAAAGCATCGGCGAGCGCCGCGGTTATTTCGAGGCCTGTCGCACATTCGATCCACATATATTGTCCCGATGGATTCACTTCCAGGAACACATAGCGTCCGTCCGGGGTCACGATGAAATCGAAGGCGCCGTAGACGAGGCCGAAGATTTTCATCAACGCGAGAATCTTGGCCTCGATCTCGGGCGGGAGCTGGATCGCCTCGTATTTGAGATCCTGCAGGAACGGGCGCCAATCCAGCGCGGCTTGGGCAAGAGCCTGGGATTCGATCTTGGCGCTGAAGATTCGCGAGCCGATCACGGTCACCCGCAGCTCGTGCGATTTTTCCACGCGCTCCTGGAAAATTCCCGGCGTGAACCGAATGCGGTCGATCTGCGCCAGTCTTTCTCTAGTGAGGAGTCCCGTGAACAGCGCTTTCCCGGGTTCGACGTCGCGAGGTTGCGACAGACCCTTGTAAACGATCTGGGCGCCCGACCCGGCGACGAATTGGCGAACCGCGTCGGGATCGTTGGTGACGAGCGTGCGAGGAATGTCCAGGCCGACCTGGCGCGCCGCGAACAATTGGGCGGGCTTCGACTTGGCGCTGCGCTCCTGTTTGGGGTGGTTGATCCATAGGAAGTCGCCGATCGTCGTCAACGCCGCGAGGGCGAGCTGCGATTCCGTTTCCGCAAATCGTCTTTCCTCGACGCCGAGTTCGGCGGGGAATCCCGCTGGCAGGTCCCATTGCCACCAGACGCTTCCGATCGCGGCGAAATCGATCTTGCGGTCGTCGGAAACGAATTGCGCACGAAACTCGCTGTTGGAAGCCTGGTAGGTGAGGACGGAATCGAGAGGAAAATGATCGGTGTTCCAGCGTGCGCACGGCGCGCCGCGCCGGCGCAATTCGGCCAGCAGCAAGTCCGCCGCCGGGTCAAAGCGCGCGGTGATGAGCAGGATGGTTTTCATCATCGCGCGTCGCGGTTTGGCGCGGCTCTCCCGCCGCTTCAGCGCCCCGATGAACGGGTCCGTTCACCCTCGAGGCGAATGCAGCCTTCAGTCGTCGTATTTCGGACAATCCGAGCAGCCGGCGGTCACTTTGGCGAGCTGCATATTGTTGTTCTTCTCGTAGATGGGCTGCCGGGTGAGCGGGTCCACCATCACCTGGAGCCTCGGACAATAGACCATTTTGGGGATGGTCATCGCCGCGCCCTTGTTCAGAAACTGCCGGGCGAAGATGTCGTTCGACGCTTGGGCCGTTCCGGCCGCGCCGCCGACCACGCCGACGCCGACAATTCCGAGGAGCAATTGGACGAAGTTCGTCGAGAAGATGCGTTTCGCATTCATGATCGTGCCCTCCAGCCTCGACATCAGTCGACCTCAGGGAACTTGGGCCGCGCCGCCGACGCGGTCCAGCCAACCAATATTCGAGAGCGACACGCTACTCGGTCGCGGAGCCCGCCGCAATCGTCATGACCCCTTGGGCGAGGAAGTCGTCCCATAGGGCCATAGCAGAGCATAGGGCCGTCCAAGGCGCCGAGTTCAGGTTGACGGGCGCGGGGTTGCGCCCCAAAGCGGCAAGCAAACCCGCGCCGAAGCCGCTCAATCGCTCTTCGCCGGCGCCGGCTCCGCCTTTCCCGCCGCCGCGACCGCGGGGGTTTTCCCGTCCGCGCCGGCGATCCGGACGACGTCGCCCGTCTGCGTCGATTCCGTGGGATTGTCGATCAGCCGGTCGGACAGCGACAGGCCGGATTCGATTTCGACGCGATTGCCGAGATTGCGGCCGAGGGTCACCGGCTTCAACGCGACCTTGTCGTCGGCGTCGACTGCGGCGACGCGCATGCCTTGCGCGCCGAAGACCAGCGCGGTGAGCGGAATGAACAAAGCGCTGGGATCGGAAGGGATGTGGAAGTGGACTTCGGCGAAGGCGCCGGGCCACAGTTTTCCCTCGGGATTGTCCGCTTGCAGCTCGATCAGAGCGGTGCGGGAATTCTCTGCCAGCGCATTCGAGGTCGACGCCAGCTCCGCCGCGAAAGTCTCCTTCTGGCCGGGCAGATGCAGCGTCGCCTTGATGCCCGGCGCGAGTTCGCCGAGGAAGGCCTGCGGCACGTTCACGTAGATTCGCATGCGATGGATGTCGGCGATCTGGAACAAGGCCCGCCCCGACGTGCCGCCGGCATTGACGAGATCGCCGATATCGACGTTGCGCGCCGTCACGACGCCGTCGAACGGCGCCTTGATCTCTTCGAATCGGGTCAGCTCCTCGAGCCGGCTCACCGCGGCCTGCTGGGCTGTGACATTGGCCTTGGCGACAGCCAGCGCCGCCGCGCGCGAGGCCGCGGTCAAGCGATCCGTGTCGCCTTGCTCCTTGCTCGACCACCCCTGAGCGACGAGTTGCGATGTCCGTTGGTCGGTCACGCGGCCGAGGTCGGCGTTGGCCTGCGCCTGTTCGACCGCCGCCTGCAATTGAACGAGTTGCGCCTTCGCCTCTTCGAGCTGCTGATCGAGATCGGGCGCCGAGATCGCCGCGAGGGTCTCTCCCTTGGTCACATGGGCGCCGATATCCCTATGCCAGGCGGTCACATAGCCGCTGGCGCGGGCGAAAAGCGAGCCGGCGTAGAAGGCGCTCACGTTGCCCGGCAGAATCAGCTCTTGCTCGCCGGGGCCGCGTTCGGGCTTGACGAGCCGCACGGTGGGGATCGCCTGCTCGTTGGTCCAGGCAGCGACCTCCTGTCGGCTCGTGGCGCGATCCATGACGCCGGAGACCGCAAGACCGATCGCGCCGACCGCGCAAGCGCAGAGGAGCAGCAAAACGCGGCGCGGCTTGGGCGGGTGGATCGGGGATTGGGAAGACATGAGGGCTCCGGGTCAGGCGTGGGACGGCAGGCCGGCGAGCGGCTCGGCTGCGTTGGCCTTGTTAGGCTGAAGTCGATGCGCGATGCTGAAAAGGGTCGGCACGAACAACAGCGTCGCGAAGGTTGCAAAAAGAAGGCCGCCGATGACCGCGCGGCCGAGCGGCGAATTCTGTCCCGGCTCAATGGCCATCGGCGCCATGCCGATGATCATGGCGAGCGCGGTCATCAGCACGGGCCGGAAACGCGTGGCGCCGGCCTCCAGCGCGGCGGTGACGGCGTCTTTGCCTTCGGCGAGCTGTTCGCGCGCGAAGCTGACGACGAGAATGCTGTTCGCCGTCGCGACGCCCATGCACATGATCGCGCCGGTCAAGGCGGGCACCGACAGGCTGGTGTGCGTGAGGAACAGCATCCAGACGATGCCGGCCAACGCGGCCGGAAGCGCCATGATGATCACGAAGGGATCGACCCAGTCCTGGAAATTGACGACGATCAGCAGATAGATCAGGACGATCGCAAAGGCCAAGCCGATGAGCAACTGCTGGTAAGCGCTCGTCATCGTGGCCGCCTGGCCGCGGATCATGACGGTCGAGCCCTTGGGGAGATCGGCGCGGGAATCGTCGACGATTTTTTGGATGTCGGCGGCGACGCCGCCGAGATCGCGATCCTGGGTTGTCGCGTAGATATTCACGGTGTTGCGGATGTCGTAGTGCGAGACGATGGCGTCGAGCGGCTCCGGCGAGAAGGTGGCGAGTCCGCCCAGCAATTGCGTCGACTGGGCGGCGGTCAACGGCAGGTTTTTGAGCTCTCCAAGCGAGTCGATGTCATATTGCGGCGTCTGGACGGAAACTGCGTAGGAAACGCCGTTGGCTGGGCTCAGCCAGTAGGTCGGGGCCGTCTGGGTGCTGCCCGACAGCGTCGCTTGGATGCTGGTCGAGGCGTCGCTTTCCGTGAGGCCGACGACGCCGGCGAGTTCGCGGTTGAAGTCGACCTTGAGCGCGGGGTTCTGGAACGCTTCCTGGATGCGCGGATCGGCGACGCCCGGAACATGGCGTATCTTCGCAAGCAGCTTGTTGGCGAAGGCGCGGCTGGCGTTGAGATCGGCGCCGGCGATCTGGACGTCGAGCGGCGCCGGCGAGCCGAAATTGAGGATCTGGCTGACGATATCGGCGGGCAGGAACGAGAACGTCGTTCCGGGAAACGCCCTCGGCACTTGTTCGCGCAAACTCTTCACATACGCGTCCGTGGCGGTGGCCCCTTCGTTCAAGGTGACCAATATGTCGCCGTCGAAGACGCCGATCGTTCCGGAATTCCCGTAGGCGATGTTGATGCCGCTGATCGGCAGTCCGATGTTGTCGACGATGCTCGCCACGCGGTCCGGCGCAATGATGGTGCGGATCTTCTGCTCGATCTGATCGGCCAGCAGCGTCGCTTCCTCGATTCGGGTTCCCGTCGGCGCGCGCATATGGATCTTGATCGCGCCCGCGTCGACCGAGGGGAAGAAATCCCGTCCAAGAAAAGGCGCGAGGCCGAGGGACAGCAACGCGACGCCGAGGAAGCCGCCGGCAAACCAGAAGCGGCGGCCCAGCGCCAATTGCAGCAGACCCATGTAGCCCCGCCGCAGCCGCTCGAAGTGATGCTCGAAACCGTGCTGAAAGCGGGTGAAAAAGCCGGCTTCGGGCGGATCGTCGGCGTCGACGCGCGTCGAATGATGGCGCTGATTGCGCAGCAGGAAATGCGCCATCGTCGGCACGAGCGTATAGGTCAGAATGTAGGACGCGATCATCGCGAAGACGACCGCCATCGCCAGCGGCCGGAAGAGATAGCCGGCCACGCCGCCCAGCGCGAGCAGCGGGACGAAGGCGATGCAGATGCAAAACAGCGCGACCGTCGCAGGCGGCATGATTTCCTGCGCGCCGCGGGTGATGGCGGTCAGAATGTCTTCGCCGTTCTCCTCCATGTGGCGATTGATGTTTTCGATGGTGACCGTCGCGTCGTCGACCAGGATGCCGACCGCCAGCGCCAGGCCGCCGAGCGTCATCACGTTGATCGTCTGACCCAGCAGCGAAAGCGCGGTCAGGGAGCTGAGGACCGCCAGGGGTATCGACACGGTAATGATGAGGGTCGAGCGCCAGCTGCCGAGAAAGACCAGAATCATGAATCCCGTCAGCGCGGCCGCGATCAGGCCTTCGCGGACGACGGCGGCGACGGAGGATTTGACGAAGCCGGACTGGTCGCCGACGAATTTGAGCGTTACCCCCGGCGGGAGAGTGGCTTGAACGGCGGGCAAGCGATCCTTGATGCCGGCGATGATGTCGAGGGTCGAGGCGGAGCCGATCTTCAGGACCGACATTAGCACGCCCTTGCGCCCGTCCATCTGCACGACATTGGTCTGCGGCGGCGAGCCGTCGTGGACGAAGGCGACGTCGCGCATGAAGACGACGGCGCCGTCGACCACCTTGACCGGCAAATTATTGAAATCTTCCAATGCCTTGGGCGAGTCGTTGAGGTCTATGGTGAATTCATAGGAGCCGATCTTTTCCGTGCCGACCGGGGTGATCAGGTTCTGCCGGGCGAGCGCATTGCCGACGTCGTTCGCCGAAAGATTATGGGCGTGCAGCGCGTTCTGATCGAGATCGATCTGCACTTGCCGCATGGCGCCGCCATAGGGGTATGGAATCTGGGCGCCCGCGACCGTGGTGAGCGCGGGACGAATGAAATTCTGGGCGAGGTCGAAGAGCTCCGTTTGAGACAGCGTGTCGCTCGATAGCGCCAGCTGGATGATCGGAACGCTCGAGGCGTTATAGACGAGAATGATCGGCGGCGTGACCCCGGGGGGAAGCTGCTTCAAGATTGTCTGTGATATGGACGTGACCTGCGCCTGCGCGGCGCTGATGTTCACGGTCGGTTGGAAGTAGACTTTGACGATGCCGTTGCCGGGGAGCGACTGCGATTCGATATGCTCGATATCATTGACCGTCGTCGAGAGCGCGCGTTCATAGGGCGCGATAATCCGGCCCGACATGTCGTCGGGCGGCAAGCCGGTGTAGTTCCAAACGACGGAGATGACCGGGATGCCGATGTTCGGAAAAATGTCGGTCGACGTTCGGATCGCCGAGAGCGCGCCGAAAATCATGACCAGGATCGCCATGACGACGAAGGTGTAAGGACGCGTCAGCGCCAATCGAACGATAGCCGTCATGAACCCGATCCTGGAATTTAAACGCAGATTCGCGCGCCGCCGGCGAAGTGCGCCGCAACATCGCCGCCGATCGACGCGCCCGCGGCCGGCGCGACACGAGGATTGAAGCGGGTGTGAACGATTTCGCGCAAGATCATGATGCGCATACCTTTCAGGGCCGCCTGCTCCCTTTCCGTTTCGTAGGACAAGATGGGATACGACGGGCCCGTTCGCAATTGCTGCGCCGCACACAAAGTTGCGAGCGGCCGTGATCGGCCGTGATCGGATTTGTTGATCCGTCGTCGCCGCCGGACGTCATTGCCGCGGCCGGGGAGGGCGGCGACGAACGAGGCGCGTTTCCTTCCAGCGAAGCTTGAACCGAGGGCCCAGAATTTGCGCGAACGGCGCTCTTTCTTTCCGCTCGACAAGTCCTTGAAATCACACGAAACGGTGGAGTTGACCGCCGGAAAAGTTCAGCAACGCTTGAGGAAACCGCGAGCCAAGCCCGCCCCGGCCCAGCCCCCAGAAACGCGTCTCGACATCGTAGATTGTGGTATTAGGCAATCGTTAACACTAATTTAGAAGAAAATTAAACTATTTCGTTCAATCTATTGCGATGCCAATACCACATCGGTCGTGGAGATTTCCATGGAACTGGCTTTCTTGCTTATCACAATAATCATCAGTTCTGTAATGGCGGGGCTGGTGACTTATAAAGTAAACGAGTCGAGAGAAAGCCAATGCTTCATTGGCAAAAAGGCGGAGGAATTATACTGTTCCGCAGAGTCAATCGACCGCGAACTGTCGCGCTTCTTTGGCGATCGCTACTCTATAATTGGACCCGATCAGCGAGGGGCCGGCTCTGGAGATGACGCGTTGCAGAGAGCGGGACTACAATTGGTCAACGCCAAGATGCTGGTCGGATTCTATTTTTCATCGTTATCGCCCGCTCTGGCGCGCACGATCGCGGCGGTGACGACCGCTCACGCCAGCCTCAGGCTTTGGGAAAAGGCGGGTTCGTCCGGCGGCGACAATCTCCTCATCGGCCTGGACAAGGATATCGTCGCCCTGAAGGATGCGCTTGAAGCCTTCAAGGCGGCGATTATCGAGAATGGTCGATCCGCCACAAGCCATCGCGCGCTCTTCGTCGCCTTCCGGCGCCCTGAGAAGCCGATGATCGCGGGACGGGTCTTGCGGGTCGCCGCCTGAACGGCCGCGCGCCCGATCGCGCGGCAACGGGCGCGCTGATTGCGATCGACGCCGTCCCGCTGTTTTAAGAAGAATCCTTTCCCCCGAACAGGCTGCCGAGCAGTCCGCCCGCCGCGCCGAGGGCCGCGCCGGCGGCTATGCCGCCCGCCGCCGAGTTGGCGCCGGTGTCGGCGCCGACGCGCGGGAGGTAGCGGCCGATTTCCTCGGCGAGGTTGAGGATCGGCATGCTCTGCAGCCAGATATGGCCCGGACCCGTCAGCGTCGCGAGGAAAAGGCCCTCGCCGCCGAAGAGGATGTTCTTGAAGCCGCTCACCATCTGGATGTCGAAGCCGACGCTCGGCTCGAACAGGCCGACGTGGCCGGCATGGACGAGCAGCCGCTCGCCGGCCGCCAGATCGCGCTCGATGAGTTCGCCGGAGAGATCGAGCCAGACGACGCCGGGGCCGGTCACTTTTTGCAAGATGAAGCCGTCGCCGCCGAAGAACCCGGCGCCCAGACGCTTCTGCCAGGCGAGCTCCAAGGTCACCGATTTCTGCGCGACCAGAAACGTCTCCTTGCGGCAGATCAGCGACTGGCCGGGCTGCAACAGCGCGGGGACGATCGTGCCGGGAAAGCGCGGCGCGAAGGCGACATGGCCGGCGCCGCCGGCGGTGAAGTCGGTGATGAAGAACGAGCCGCCGCCGAACGAGCGCTTCAGGCCGGCGAACAGGCCTCCGCCGGTGTGCGTGTCCATTTTCATGGCGTCGTTCATCCACGCCATCGTATTCGTCTGGCTGTAGACGGTCTCGCCGGGGTCGAGGTCGATCGCCACCGTCTGCATGACCGTGCCGGAAATCTCATAGCGCATGCGCAGGCTCCCCTCGTGGTGAAGATCGCAACGACGGCGCGACGGCCGCGTTATTTCGTCGCCTGAATGCTCTCCGAGATCGCCTTGAGATCGCTCGCGTTGGCCTTCTCGCCGTCGGACGATCCCCAGTAATAAAGCATGAGGAACTTGCTCTTGGCGTTCGTCTTGACCAGCGTGAGGCTGATGTTGGCCGGACCGTCCTTGTCCTTGCCGATGAAGGAGATGTCGAAGGCGTCGAGCCCGTTGATCTTGGTGTCCTTGGTTTTCTGCGAATCCATAGTGAGGTCGACGCCGCTCTTGATGAAGAACTTCAGGCCTTCCTCGGTCGCCGACTTCACGTCCCCCGCCGCGACCGCTTCGATCGCGATATAGATCGCGCCATCGCCCGAGGTCGCCTCGACGCCCTCGTCATAGGTTTTGGGATCCCAGGATTTGGGAATGCTGACGGTGGCGATCGGATCGTCGGACGGAATCGGAAAGGTCGCGGCGCTCGCCGCCGATGCGGCGAGGCCCAAAGCGAGAATCGCGAGGAAAGCAAGACGGGTCACGGTCGAACCTCCAGGGGGTTGGTCTCGGGACGAGAGATAAGTTCGCCTCATGACGAAGCGGCGACATCGGGACAAGAGGCGAACCGGCGGCCCTGCGGCCTTTCCGAAACGCCGGCCCTATTGGTTGGCGGCCGCGGCGATGTCGAGCTTGCTGGCGAAAGCGGCGGGATCGCTGATCGCCATGAAATCGGAAGCCTTGAGGGCGCCGTTCTTGGCCTTAAGCGAGATGGTGAGGTTCTTCGGCGAGGCGATGAATTTCTGCGCCTCGGCGGCGACCTTCAGCGCGGAGGGGTCGCCGCCGAGGAACAACGGCGCCATCTGGCCGGTCATCGCCGACCATTGCTGCCTCAGCGCGTCCGGCGTCGCGCCTTGCTGCTTGGCGTAGAGGGCGAGCGTCTTTTCAAAGAGGCCGGAATTGACCACCTTGATCTCCAGCGAGGATATGCTGCAACCGAGCAGCGCCTGCATGCGGGCGTCGTTGTCGGTTCCGAACAAGCCGGGATCGATGTCGCCGAAATTCGCCTTCAAGCCGAAGGCGCCCATCTTCGCGCCCTCGATCGTCAGTTCGTCGAGCGAAAATTTCTTGGCGTCGGCCTGGTAATTGGCGCCGATCACCATCGCCAGTTCGACCCGGGAATAGCCGAGGTCCGCGAGATTCTTGCCGAACTCGGAATCGGGGGACGGCTCGATGATCAGCCCCGTGAGTTTGGTGGAGCCCTGCTTGAGCGCGTCGCCGGCGTAGTCGCCGCGAAGCTCGATCGAGGCGAATGCCACGTGGATCGTCTTGCCGGGTCCGCTCTCCTTATCCGGCGCCACGATGTCGAGCGACTCCCAGGTCAAGTGGCTCAGGCGCCCTTTCTGGGCGGCGTCCGCCGGCGCGCCGATGGCCTTCAAAGCTTCGGCGAGATTCAGGCCCTCGAGGCGAAGGGCGCCGGATTTTACCGAGACGGGCGCGCCGTCGTCGGTTCCGGACGCCTCCATGCCCGCGAACTCGAGCTTTTCCACGTTGCCGCCATCGACATTGCTCGCGGAGAGGTCGTGAATATGGATCTTGGTCCCGTCTTTCGCGGTAATGTCGATCGCGGGAATCGAAATCTTGTCGGCTTTCAATTTCTCCACGAGGGCGCGTTCGTCGGCTTCGGGCGTGTCCGGCGTCAGCATCTCGACGATTTCGTCTTTGCTCAAATTGGTGTTGGCGAACTCCGCGCGCTTGATGACGAACGCACTGCCGTCCTTCGCCTTCGCGGTGAAGTCGTCGAGGGTCACGTCGCCGCTGTCGCCGCTCGGCCAGGCGAAAGCCGAGGGGGCGAGAACAATCGACGTTCCCGCGATCAGCGCGAGAGCGATCAAGCGTGCGCGACCGTTCGCGCGATTGGGATGACGAAGCATGATCTGGACCCCCTCCGATCGAGATCCCCGCGACGAGCGAAGAACCGGGGCGCACATTTGCCCAGCTTCGAGCTTTTGGCAATGGACCTTCCCTACGGAATGTTCTCTCCCGGGCCGCCCGCGGCGTTGCCTCGCTCGCCGTTCCCAGGCGCTGCATGCCTCTGGGGTCGCTGTGAATATGTCGGTTCGGCTCCGCTGCCGGCGCGTCGGCGATCTCACGCCCGACGCCCGAGCGCTTTCGGCTCCGTTTGCGGCGCGGCGAATTCAAGCTAAATCCTGAGGGGACGGCGAACTGGGCGAGGAATGGGCGATGGCGGGGCGGGCCGAAGGGAGAATGGCCGATGAACTCGCGCCGCCGATCGCCGTCGAACTCATCGCCGTGCTGGTCGCCGTCGCCGACGGGCAGCCGAAGGTGATGACGATCGACGACGGCCTGGCGCTGCCTTCGGGGCCGTTCGAGGTCGGGCATCGCTCGCTGCAGTCGGGCGTGCGCGCTTGGGTGGAGCGGCAGACGCGCCATCCCATCGGCTATGTCGAGCAGCTCTATACCTTCGCCGATCGCGACCGGCGCGGCGGCGCGCACGCGGGCAGGGCGATCTCGATCAGCTATCTCGGGTTGACGCGCGCCGAGGACGCCGCGGCGCCGCACGCCGTGCTGCTCGACAATATGTCGCTCGAAGATCTGCGCCGCGCGGCGGCTATGATCGCCGGCCGCGCGATCTCGGAGGCCTCGGGCCGCGTGACCAAGGAGGCCGCGCCCGCGATCGCCGCCACCGGCGTCGATCTCATTTCCGTGGGTTGGCTGACGCACAGCGCGCCGATCCTGGATATCGGGCTGGATTATCGGGAGTAGGCGCGCGAGGTCGTCGCGCGCCGACTCCAAGCTCATTCAGCCGCCGCGCGCTCCGGCGCGGCCCTGTTGACAAGCGCCTCCACCTCGCGCGCGCCGTTGGCCGCCCCGTCGACATGGCTTAAACTCGCCGACCTTTGTTGCGCGGCTCGACGGTACGCGGGGTTGGCCAGAACGTCTTGCGCCGCTTCCCGCATCGCGACGACGTCGGCGTCGCCGGCCAGCGCCCGTCCCGCGCCCCATTCCTGCACCGCGGCGGCGACGAACGGCTGGTCGCCGGCGAGCCCCGGAATGACCACCATCGGAACGCCGTATCGCAACGCGCGCATCGCGGTTCCGTGGCCGCCATGCGTCATGACGAACGCGGCGCGGCGCATGATCGGGTCGTGCGCGGCGTAGTTCAGCACGACGGCGTTTTCCGGCGCCGCCAGCTCGTTCGGCGCGACGATCCCGCCGGTGGTTGCGACGACATGGACGGGAAGGACGGCCAGCGCGTCGAGCGCGCGTTGCAATTTATCGACGTTGCGCTGTTCGAAACCCGTGCTGAAGCTCACTAGAACGAGCGGCGTCGGGTCGTCTTCGGCCCACGGCAGAATCGTCGGAATCGCGAATTTTTCATCTTCCAGCACCGGACCGACGTGGCGGACGCTGTCCCAGCCCGGCGCGCGGGGCGCGTCGAACTCGGCCAAGCTCGTCGAAACGATGCGGTCGCGTGGACGCCACAACGCGTCGAGCGCAGGCAAGGAACTGAAGCCCGCTTGCTGTCGCATGCCGTCGAGGCGCGCGATCATTCCGCGCCACATGTCGAGTTGGCGAAAGACGAAGGTGTGAACGAAGACCGCGGTCGGCGCATCGAATTGCGGCGCTTGGGCGAGGGCCGCCGGAAACATCGCGTCGATCAGCACGATTTCGGGCGCCTCGGCGGCGACGACCGACCGCACCTGCGCCTCGACGGCGGGCGAAGTGAGGTAGCAGGACATGCGCGTCAGGAAGGTTCCCTGGGGATAGCGATCGACTTGCGTATAAGCGTCGGTGAATTCGATCGCGCGAAAGCCCGCAGTCTTGACGCGTGGAACCATTTCCGGCCGCCCGGCGAAGGCGACCTGGTGGCCGCGAGCCGTCAATGCGCGTGCGACGCCAAGGCTAGGCGGCAGGTTCCCGCCGCCCGACCAGTTCAGCCAAAGAATCCGAGCCATGGTCATCCTCCCGTTGGATGTCGCGCTTGATCATCCGAAGCACGATCGCCTCTGCCTCCCGCCGGCTCAGCGCCAAGTCGCGGCGGAGTTTCTTCCAGACGTAGACGTCGGTGGCGACGACGAAGACGGCGAATCTCGCCGCGCGCGCCGCGCCGGTAAGCTCGCCGAGTTGCGGCGCGAACAGTTCCTTCACCCATGCGCAATGATTGGCGCGCCCTCGGTCGAGCGCGGGCTTGAGGGCTGGGAGTCGGCTTTCCTCGCCGAGTTCGCGCATCACCAAGTCGCCGATCGTCTCGTAGACGTCGAAGATCGCGCCGACCGCCGCCGCGATGTCGCCGGGCTCGGTCGGCTTGAGCCACTCCGCGCCGCCGGCGGCGAGACGGTCAAGCACGCGAAGCAGCAGCTTGTCCTTGCTGGCATAGGCGCGCAGGACCGTCTGCACCGTCGTGCCCGCGTGGCGGGCGATCTCGTCGAGCGTGAATCGCTCGGTCCCCCATTCGCGATAGAGTTGCACCGCTTGTTCGAGGATGCGTTCGCGCGTCGCCTCGGCTTTCGCCGCGCGCGAGGTCAGATCATAGGGGCGCTTCACGATTTTCATGTTAGTATGACTAACATGAAATTGATTTCGCGTCAATAGAACTAACATTGATTACCTTGGCGGCGCGGGCCGAGCGAACGCGAGCGTCCGCAGCCGGAACGCTGGCGCACAGCGCGCCGATCTTGGATATCGGGCTGGATTTTATCGGGGGCGGGCCGGCGCCGGCGCCTGACAAAAGCAGTGGGCCCCGGCGCATTCAAGCGGAGCGGGGCCCTGTTTCGCCTCTGCGAAACGATCTGGGATGTTGCAGATGATATTGCAGCGCTTGAAACGCTTGGCCTTCGCGTTCGCGGCTGCACGGTGAAGATCAAATTTTCTGAAACGCCGTTCCGCCTTGGCGTATGGGGCGGCGTTGGCGTTGCGACCTCGACGAAATCGAGGTCAGATTTTCTCGCCCGGCGGAGTCATGGCTACCCCGATCTTTCTGCCGATCCTCGCTACGAGGCCGGCCCTAGCCTTGTCTACGGGCCGCTCGCGCGACTCTCGACGACCCCTGAAGGTTCCGCCTCGATCGCCGGCCTGTCAAATCAAATCTTTCTCTTCGTCCGGGGTGTCTATTCCGCTCCCGCCGCCTCCGCCGCGGCGATCGCGGTCATATTGACGATGCCGCGCGCGGTGACCGAGGGCGTCAGCACATGTGCGGGCTTGGCCGGGCCGACGAGGATCGGGCCGACGGGCAGGGCGTCGGCGATGACGCGCGTCAGCTGCAGCGCGGTGCTGCCGGCGTCGAGATTGGGGAAGATCAGCACGTTGGCCTCGCCCGACAGGCGGCAATCGGAGGTCACGCGCGCCCGCGCGACCAGCGACAGCGCGGTGTCGGCCTGCATCTCGCCGTCGATCTCGAAATCGGGCGAGCGCGCGTTCACCAGCGCCAGGGCCTCCCGCATCTTCCTCGCCGAAGGCGTGTCGGCGGAGCCGAAGTCGGAATGCGAAACGAGCGCAATCTTCGGCGTCACGCCGAAGCGGCGCACATGATGGGCGCAGGCGAAAGCCAAATCGGCGATCTCCTCGGCGGTGGGATCGGAGCGCACATGCGTGTCGGCGAGAAAATACGAGCCGCTCGGCGCGATCACCAGCGAAAGCGCGGCGAAATCCTTGGCGCCCGGCGCGAGGCCGACGATGTCCTTGATATGCCTGAGGCTCGACGCGAAGCGCCCTTCGAGGCCGCAGATCAGCGCGTCCGCATCGCCGCGACGCAGCGCCAGCGCGCCGATCACCGTCGTGTTGGTGCGCGCCATCGTGCGCGCGGCGTCGGGGGTCACGCCCTTGCGGCCGGCGACCTTGAGATAAGTCGCGACGTAATCGCGGTAGCGCGGATCGCTCTCGGGATCGACGATCGCGAAATCCTTTCCGGCGGTCATTCTCAGGCCGTAGCGCTTGACGCGGTCCCGGATCACCTCGGGACGGCCGATCAGGATCGGCTCGGCGAGGCCCTCTTCCAGCACCACCTGCGTCGCGCGCAGCACGCGCTCGTCCTCGCCTTCGCTGTAGATCACGCGCTTCTTCGCGTCACGCGCCTTGGCGAACAGCGGCTTCATCATGAAGCCGGAGCGGAAGACGAAGCGCGACAGCCGGTCGGCGTAGGCGTCGAAATCCGCGATCGGCCGGCGCGCGACGCCGCTCTCCATCGCCGCGCGCGCCACGGCTGGAGCGATGCGCAGCATCAGGCGCGGATCGAACGGGCTGGGAATGAGCGAAGCGCGGCCGAAGAGCGAGGCTTCGCCGCCATAGGCGCGCGCGACGACCTCTGACGGCGTCTCGCGCGCAAGGGCCGCGATCGCCTTGACCGCCGCATGCTTCATCGCCTCGTTGATGTCGCTCGCGACGACATCGAGCGCGCCGCGAAAGATGTAGGGAAAGCACAGGACGTTGTTGACCTGATTGGGATAGTCGGAGCGTCCGGTGCACATCATCGCGTCGGGCCGCGCCTCGTGCGCCAATTCCGGCATGATCTCCGGCGTCGGATTGGCGAGCGCCATGATCAAGGGATCGCGCGCCATGCGCTTGACGTGTTCGGGCTTGAGCACGCCGCCGGCGGAAAGACCGACGAAGATGTCGGCGCCCTCGATCACGTCGGCGAGCGTGCGCGCCTTCGTCTCCTGCGCATAGACCGCCTTCCAGCGGTCCATCAGTTTTTCGCGGCCCTTGTAGACGACGCCTTCGATGTCGCAGACGAAGATGTTCTCGCGCTTCGCGCCGAGCGAGACCAGGAGATTGAGCGAGGCGAGCGCCGCGGCGCCGGCGCCGGAGCAGACGATCTTCACGGAATCGAACGTCTTGCCGGTCAATTCCAGCGCGTTGGTGACCGCCGCCGAGACGATGATCGCCGTGCCGTGCTGATCGTCGTGGAACACGGGGATGCCCATGCGGGCCTTCGCCTTCTCCTCGACCTCGAAGCATTCGGGGCCCTTGATGTCCTCGAGGTTGATGCCGCCGAAGGTGGGCTCCAGCGCGACGACGATGTCGACGAGCTTGTCGACATTGGTTTCGTTGACCTCGATGTCGAACACGTCGATGCCGGCGAATTTCTTGAACAGAACGGCCTTGCCCTCCATCACCGGCTTGCCCGCGAGCGGGCCGATCGCGCCGAGGCCGAGCACGGCGGTGCCGTTGGTCAGCACGGCGACGAGATTTTGGCGGATGGTGAGATTGGCGGCCTCGGCCGGATCGGCGGCGATCGCCTCGCAGGCGAATGCCACGCCGGGCGAATAGGCGAGCGCGAGATCGCGCTGATTGCCCAGCGGCTTGGTCGCGGCGATCTCCAGCTTGCCCGGCCGCGGCTCGCGATGGAAGTGCAACGCGTCGGATTTGAGATCGGCGGCGTTTTCGCTGGACATGTCGAGATCCTCGGCCTTCGTTCGCGCGGACTGTTGCCGCAAGCGCGGCGCGTCGGCAAGAGCGGGGCGGCGCGAATCGACGTTTGGGCGAGGCTTGCGGCGTCGCGGCGGCTGTGGATTCGCGCCCGCCGGGCGATGCCCGGTCGCGACCGACGCGAGACATTCCAATTTGATTAGTATAGCATTTTTACAAAAGACGTTTGCCTGGGGGAGCGCTCATGAGCCCGATATTCCTTATCGGCGGCAGTGGCTTTGTCGGCCGCCACGTCGCCGTCGCGCTGCTCGAGGCCGAACAGCGGGTCGCGGCTCCGGCCCACGACGAATTCGATATCGCGCGCGAGGAGCCCGCCGCGCTCGCGCGCAAGCTCGCGGGGTCGGAAATCGTCGTCAATTGCGCCGGCCTGGCGCGCAACGCCCGGATCGACAATCTCGAGGCCGTGCATGTCGAGGGCGTGCGCCGGCTCGTGCAGGCATGCCGTCTTGCCGGCGTTCGCCGGCTCGTCCATCTCTCCGCTCTGGGCGCCGGGCGAGACGACACGACTCGCTTTCAGCGCACCAAGGGCGAGGGCGAGGACATGCTCGGCGCGGTCGAGGGGCTCGAAGTCTCGATCGTGCGGCCTTCGCTGTTGGTCGGCGCCGGCGGCGCGACCGGCGATTTCTTCAGCGCGCTCGCCGCGCTGCCGTTTCCGCCGCGCCTCGGACCGGGGACTTGGCGCGTTCAGCCACTGCATGTCGCGGAATTGGCGGGGCTCGTCGCCAAGCTCGCGCTCGCGCCGCAAGCGCCCAAAAGCGTGGACGCGGTCGGCCCGACGGCGATGACGACCGACGAGTTGGAGCGCGAGTTGCGCGCTTGGCTCGGCCTGACGCCGGCGCGGTTTCTGCCGCTGTCGCGCGCGGTCCTCGACGGCCTAGCGTGGCTCAACGAGATCATCGAGGTCGGACCGGGCGATCGCGAGCTAATCGAGTTGCTGGAGCGCGGCAACGTCGCCAGCCCCGAGGGGGTCGCCGCGGCGCTCGGAAGGGGGCCGCGTTCGCTCGCCGAGAGCCTGGCGCTGAGCCCCGCCACGACGGCCGATCTTTGGCGCGCGCGACTCTATTTCGTTCAGCCGTTCCTGCGCATCGCGCTCGCGCTGTTGTGGATCGGAACGGGGATCGTGTCGCTCGGTCTTTTTCCGCCCGCCGAATCCTATGTCATGCTCGCCGAAGTGGGGGTTCGCGGACCGCTCGCCGAAGTGGCGCTGTTCGGCGGCGCGGCGGCCAATCTCGTCCTCGGCGGCTTGCTGCTCGTCGCCTGGCGCCCCGCGCGAATCGGCTTGGCGATGCTGGCGCTGTTGGTGGCCTATTCCTTGGTCGGACTGCTGCTGCCGCCCGAGTATTGGCTGAACCCGTTCGCGCCGATATTGAAGAATCTGCCGATCGCGGGCGCCTTGATCGCGATGATCGCGATGGAGCGGCCAAACGGCGCCGCAAGACGCCCGTCCATCGAGGGGCGGGGATGATCGCCCAAGCTCGTCGAGACCGCGCGCGTTTCGTCGGCCGGGCCTGTCACGCCGCCAGTTCGACTTCGCCTTCGATCTCGACGGGAATGTCGAACGGCAGTTCGGCCATGCCGACGGCCGAGCGGGCGTGGGCGCCGACGTCGGGGCCGAAGACGTCGAGAATGAGATCGGAAAAGCCGTTGATCACGCTGGGCATGGTGTTGAAGCCGGGCGCCGCGTTGACCATGCCGAAGACCCGGCTCCAGGCGAGAATTCGGTCGAGATCGCCGAGCGCGCGGCTCAGGCTGCCGAGGATGGCGAGCCCGGTCAGGCGCGCCGCATCATAGGCCTCGTCCGCGCTCACCTCGCGCCCGACCTTGCCGAGCGGACGGGCGAGCGAACCGTCGGGGTTCAGCGGGGCGTGGCCCGAGATGAACGCCCGGGCGCCGACGAGGCGCACGAACGCGAAGGGAAGCCTGCCGGCCGGCGGCTTCAACGCCGCTGGAAGGGTCAATCCCAACGCGATTAGGCGCTCTTCGATGCGAGCCATGGCGTACCCCCCTGCCGATTTCCGCCTCCGACCCGTCTACAACCCCTCGACGCTCACGAGGCGGGCCGAGCTACAGGCGTCGCGGATCGCCCTGAGTTCCCGGTAGGTGGAGCCGTTATAGAAACTGTCGAAAGCCGCGAGAGAAGGAAATTCGAGAATGACGATGCGGCGCGGAATCCAATCGCCTTCATGGACCCGATGAGCGCCGCCGCGCGCCAAATATCGCGCGCCGGCTTCCTCGAGCGCCGGCTTCACGCGGTGCATGAATTCCTGGTAGCGCTCCATGTCGTAGATTTCCACGTCGAATATGGCGTAGGCGGTCATGGCGCCCTCCTGCGCGTCGCGCGGCCGAGCGTCACTATTCGACGTTCATTTCGGCCCGTCAAGGAACGCCTGCCACTGTTCGCGCGTGCCGTAGAAGGCGTTGCGGTCGACGTGGCCGTCGATGCCCGGGATCGCGCCGTCGGCCTGATATTGCCAGAACTTCCAGGCTCGCGAGCCGTAGCGCACGGCGGGGTGGTGCTTGGTCGAGCGCACCCAGATCGGGTAATCCGAAAAGGCGCCGTCGGACAGGATCGCTTCGTAGAAATCGACCGAGGTGTAGATGACTGGCCGCTTGCCGAAATGGCGCTCCATCTCCTCGAGCATCACCTTCATGTCGGCGATCGCCGAGTCGCGTTCGAGATGGCGCTTGCAGGTTTTTGACTCCGGCGTCGCCTCGACGTCGAGCACGGGCGGCAGCGCGTCGTCCTCCACCGGCACGTTCTGTTCGAACCAAGTCGCTTCCTCGATCGGCGGACGGCACCAATAGACGAAGTGATAGGCGCCGTGTGGAATGCCCGCCTGCTTGGCGCCCTGCCAATTCGCCTGAAAGCGTTCGTCGAGATGGTCGCCGCCTTCGGTCGCCTTGATCCAGACGAACTTGACGCCGCTGTCCGCCACCGCGCTCCAGTCGATCGTTCCCTGATATTTGGAGACGTCGATGCCGTGAATCGGATAATCCCTAGGCTTGGGATAATTGTCGTCGAAATCGAGCGGGCCGGCGCCGCCGCCGCAGCCGGCCAGCGCGGCGCCCAAGGCGGCGAGAACGCCGAGGCGGACGAGGACTCGAGACAAAGCGGGCAGGGGCGGGATCATCGGCTTCACGAAACAAGGCGCAAGGCGGCTGACGAAAGGCATTCTATCCCATCGGGCAGCACTGTGGCGCAAGTTAGAGCGCGCGGGGTAACGATTCGTTAATGGCCGCCGCCCTTGACCCGCCCCTTGCGGACGCGGCATGGCATCGCGGGACCCTCCGGATCGGGAAAGGCCTCGCCATGCGGTGCGCCGCCGCCATCATCCTCCTGCTCGCCGCCGGCCTTGGCGGCGCTTCGGCCGCCGAATGCGGGCCCGACAAGCTCGGCACCTCGCGCATCGCTCAGGTCGGCACGCAGGGCGGCCTGCTCGTCGGCTTGAAGACCTATCCCAAGGCCGTTCCGCTCGCAGACCACGAGGTAATCCTCACCTTCGACGACGGGCCGGACCAGCGCACCACGCCGCAGGTGCTCCGCGCGCTCGCCGAGGAATGCGTGCGCGCGACCTTCTTCGTCATCGGCCGCAATGTCGACGCGCTGCCGGCGCTGACGCGGCGCGAGGTCGAAGAGGGCCACAACGTCGCGTACCACACCTACACCCATCCCCAGCCGACGCTGCGCTACATGAGCGAGGCGAGCGCGCGGGCGGATATTCTCAAGGGCATGATCGCGGTGGAAAGGGCCGCCTACGGCCAGGATTTCAGCGCCGGCGAGCCGACCGACCTTTCCCAGCTGAAGTTGCATGCGCCGTTCTTCCGCTTTCCCGGCTTCGCCGATACGCCGGACCTGCGCGACTGGTTTGCGCGCGACAACGTCGGCATCTTCGGCACGGATCTGTGGGCGTCCGACTGGGTCGAGATGACGCCCGATCAGGAGCTCAAGCTCATCCTCGGCCGGCTCGAGAAGGCCAGGCGCGGCATGCTGCTCTTCCACGACAATCGCCAGTGGACCGCCGACATGCTGCCGGCCTTTCTGCGCGAATTGAAGAAGCGCGGCTATCGCGTCGTGCACATGGTTCCCGGCCCCGGAAACGGCCCGACGGTCGATGCGCCGCCGGGCTGGATTTCGGAGACCGAGCGCACCATCGGCGCGCTGAAGCCGCGTCTGGAGAATGCCGCCGCGCCCAGGACGTCGCCGGGGCCGATCCCGGTCAAGCCGGCGCCGAGCGAATAGGCCGGCGTCGCAAAAGCAAACGGCGACCCCTTGAGGGGTCGCCGTTGAACTCATGGTGCGGTCAAGAGGACTCGAACCTCCACCCCGGTTAAAGGACTAGCACCTCAAGCTAGCGCGTCTACCAGTTCCGCCATGACCGCTTAAGCTTCGCGCCTCTCGGGCGAAGCGAAGGCGCGTCGTCTAACAAATCGGTTCGGCGATGACAAGCGTGATCGACCCGGCGCCGTCAGAGACGGCGCGCCGCGTCCCCGACCGGTCGAGACGCGCCCTAAACTCGCGCGCGCCCGCGTTAGTCGGCTGGCGCGCGGACCACCCTTTGAATTATATCCCCTTCGTGCGAAAGGCTGCTAAACCCTGCGCGCACGCGCGAAAGGCGATCGATGAGGCGTCCGACGAACTGGCTTTTGCTGCTGCTGGCCCTGGCCGGAGCCGCGCTCGGCGCAGCGGCGCAATTCGCGTTGCTCAAAGCGCCGGTCCCGCCGCCGGCATATTACGCGATCGCCGCGGTTTGCGCCGGCCTGCTCGTCATCCGCGCGCTGCCGCTGAAAGCGCGCCGGGTGGCGGTGTTCCTGGTCGCCCTGGCGGCCATCGTCGCGCTGACCGGCGGGCTCGTCTATTTCCAGTTCTTCATCAAGCCGAACATGGTCAAGGGGTTCATCAGCGCCGCCTTCGCGCCCAAACCGACCTCGGTCGTGGTCGAGGCGGCGAGAATCGAGAAATGGCCGCCGGAACTGACGGCGATCGGCACGCTGCGCGCTTATCAAGGCGTCGCCATCGCGCCGCAGGTCGGCGGCGTCGTCGCCGCGATCCATTTCGAGTCGGGCGACGACGTCGAAGCCGGCGCGCCGCTGGTCGACATCGACGATTCGGTCGACGAGGCGGATCTGGCCAACGGCCTCGCCCAGCTCAAGAACGCCAATGTGACGCTGGAGCGCGCGAAGACGCTGATGGCCGGCGGCAACACGCCCCAGTCGACGGTCGACGCGGCCATCGCGACCCGCGATTCGGCCGCCGCGACGGTGCAGCACACGCGCGCGGTGATCGCGCAGAAGGCGATCAAGGCGCCCTTTGCGGGGCGGCTCGGGCTGCGCAACGTCGATCTCGGGCAATATGTGCCCGTCGGCGCCAGCCTGACGACCTTGCAGCGGCTCGATCCCATCGACGTCGATTTTCCCGCGCCGGAAGGGGCGCTCGCTTCGCTGGCCGTCGGCGAGGACGTGACGATGACCGTCGACGCTTTGCCCGGACGCAATTTCGCCGGCCGCGTGAAGGCGATCGACGCCCGCGTCAGCGCCGAGTCGCGCAACGTGACCGCGCGCGCCGAATTCCCCAATCCCGATCGCAAGCTGCTGCCGGGCATGTTCGCCGATCTGACGGTCGCCACCGGCGCGAGCGCCGACGTGTTGACGCTGCCGCGCACCGCGATCGTCTACAGCCTCTATGGCGACAATGTCTTCGTCGTGGAGCCGGCGCCGGCGCCGAGCGGACAAGCGCAGGCGGCGGGGACGGGCGATGGCGCCGGCCTGATCGTCGAGCGGCGTTTCGTGCGGGTCGGCGCGACGCGCGGCGAGCGCATCGCCATCGAAGAGGGGGTCAAGGCCGGCGAGCGCGTGGTGACGGCCGGTCAGATCAAGCTGCAGGCCCATTCGCCCGTGGTGATCGACGAGAGCGGCGCGTTGCCGCCGCCCGTCCAGACGCCCAAACCGTAACGGCGCGCCGATGAACGCCTTCACCGATCTCTTCATCCGCCGGCCGGTGCTGGCGAGCGTCGTCAGCCTGCTCATCCTGCTCGTCGGCGGCATGGCGGGGCTGAAGCTGCAAATTCGCCAGTTCCCGCAGACCTCGAACACGACGATCACCATCACCACGACCTATCCCGGCGCCGCCGCCGACGTCATCAAGGGCTTCATCACGACGCCGATCGAGCAGGCGGTGGCAAGCTCCGAGGGCATCGACACGCTGGTCTCGACCTCGCAGCAGAACGTGTCGACCATCACCCTCAACCTGCGGCTCGACGCCAATCCCGACCGGGCGATGGCCGACACGCTGTCCAAGGTCAACCAGGTGCGCGGCCTGCTGCCGCGCGAGGCCAACGATCCCGTCGTCGTCAAGCAGACCGGGCAGGGCTTCGCGCTGATGTACCTGTCGTTCAATTCGAGCGTGATGACCGCCTCGCAGATCACCGACTATCTCACGCGCGTCGTGCAGCCGCGCTTGCAGACCGTCGACGGGGTCGCCAATGCGCAGATTCTCGGCGGACAGGTGTTCGCGATGCGCATCTGGCTCGATCCGACGCGCATGGCCTCGCTCGGCGTCACGCCCAACGACGTGCGCGCCGCGCTCGCCGCCAACAATTTCACCACCGCCGCGGGCGAGGTCAAAAGCGATTACACCCAGATCAGCGTCAACGCGCTGACCTCGCTCGACAGCGCCGAGGCGTTCGGGCGTCTGGTGGTCGCGGCGCACGGCGACGCGCTGGTCCGCCTCGGCGCCGTCGCGAAAATCGAACTCGGGCCGCAGAGCTCCGATTCTTCGTCGGTGTTCGATGGCCTCAAGGCGGTGTTCATCGGCGTCTACGGCACTCCGGAAGCCAATCCGCTGACCGTGATCGACGGCGTCCGCGCGATCATTCCGAGCGTCCAGAGCCAGTTGCCGGCCGGCCTCAACGCGACGATCGCCTACGACTCGACCGAGTTCATCCGCGCCTCGATCACCGAGGTCGCCAAGACGCTCGTCGAGGCGGCGGCGATCGTCATCGTCGTGATCTTCCTGTTTCTCGGCAATTTGCGCTCGACCTTCATCCCGATCGTCACCATTCCCTTGTCGTTGGTCGGCGTGATGATCCCGCTGCTGGCGCTCGGCTATTCGATCAACCTGCTCACGCTTCTAGCCCTGGTCCTCGGCATCGGTCTCGTCGTCGACGACGCGATCGTCGTGGTGGAGAACATCCATCGTCATATCGAGGACGGCATGACGCCGTTCGACGCGGCGATCCAGGGCGCGCACGAGATCGCGCTGCCGGTCGTGGCGATGACCATCACGCTGGCGGCGGTCTACGCGCCGATCGGCTTCGTTTCGGGTGTGACCGGCGCGCTGTTTCGCGAGTTCGCGTTCACGCTGGCCGGGGCGGTCATCGTCTCCGGTTTCATCGCGCTGACGCTGTCGCCGATGATGTGCTCGAAACTGCTGCGTCACGACACCGGGCAAAGCCGGTTCGGCCGCCTCGTCGATCGGACTTTCGATCGTCTTCGCGGCGCCTACCGACGCCGACTCGCCAGCACCCTGAATTTCCGCGCGCTGACGCTTCTGATCCTGGTCGGCGTTCTCGCCCTGACCGGGGTCATGTACGTTTCGACGCCGCGCGAGCTCGCCCCCGAGGAGGATCAAGGCATTCTGCTGTCGCTGATCAAGACGCCGCAGATCGGCAACCTCGACTACATCGAACAGGCGACGCAGAAGCTCTACAGCGAGGCGCGCGCGGTTCCCGAACTGTCGCACCTCTTCCTCATCAACGGTTTTCCCACCGTGCGATCGGGCTTCGCCGGCTTCCTCCTGAAGCCTTGGGACCAGCGCGCGCGCAATCAGAAGCAGGTGCTGGCGGCGCTGGGGCCGAAATTCCTCGCCGTGCCGACGGCGCAGGTGCAGGCTTTCTCGCCGCCCGCGCTGCCGGGCTCGACCGGCGGCGCGCCGATGCAGTTCGTCATCCGCACGACCGGCGACTACACGACGCTCGCCGACGTCGCGCTTAAGATGCAGCAGGCGGCCAGGGAGAGCGGGCTGTTCCTGTTCACCGACGTCGACTTGAAATTCGACACGCCGCAGTATGTGCTCAAGGTCGACGCCGACAAGGCCAACCGGATCGGCGTCAATATGCAGGACGTCGGAACGGCGCTGTCGACGATGCTCGGCGGCAACTACGTCAATCTGTTCAGCCTCTACGGCCGCAGTTACCAGGTCATCCCGCAGGCGCCGCGCGAATTCCGCCTGACGCCGGATTGGCTGACGCGCTATCAATTGCGCGCCGCGAACGGCGAACTCGTGCCGCTGTCGGCGGTGGCGAGCGTCTCCGAAGAGGTGCAGCCCAACGGGCTGACGAGCTTCCAGCAGCTCAATTCCGCGACTCTGTCCGGGGTGCCGTTCCCCGGCCGCACGCTCGGCGATGCGCTCGATTTCCTCAAGGCGAAGTCGCAAGAGATCTTCCCGGAGGGCTACAGCTATGACTTTCAGGGCGACTCGCGCCAATACGAACAGGAAGGCAACGCCCTCGTTTACGTCTTCGTCTTCGCGCTGATCGTCATCTATCTCGTGCTCGCCGCCCAATACGAGAGTTTTCGCGATCCGCTCATCATCCTGATCGCGCTGCCGACGGCTTTGTTCGGCGCGCTGCTGCCGCTCAATATCGGCGGCGTGCTCGGCTTCGCCAGCATCAACATCTATTCGCAGATCGGCCTGGTGACGCTGATCGGCCTCATCTCCAAGCACGGCATCCTGATGGTCGATTTCGCCAATCGGCTGCAGGAGACGCGCGGCCTCACGCGGCGGGCGGCGATCGAGGAGGCGGCGGCGGTGCGGCTTCGCCCGATCCTGATGACGACGGCGGCGATGGTGGTCGGCATGGTCCCGCTCATCGCCGCCTCGGGCGCCGGCGCGCGCTCGCGCTTCGACATCGGCCTCACCATCTTCGCCGGCATGGCGATCGGCACGATGTTCACGCTGTTCGTCACGCCGATGGTCTACACCTTCCTGGCGCGCGATCACGTCGCGGCGATGGCCAAGCTGCGGGCGGCGGAGCATGTGGGAGCCGGCTAGGCCGGACGAACGCCGTGCGCCGCCCGGATACGCTCGGGGTTCCGGGCGAGCGCGGATCAAGCGGATCGGATATGATGGAAAAAGTTGCCCCCGCGCCGCAAACCTGCTAACCCCCGCGCCTTCGCACGTGGAAGAACGCCCGGTACGCCAGCCGGGGATGCCGTTCGCACCACGAAACTGCAACTGGCGCAGCCGCGCGGCGCAAGCCTCGCGGTCGCGCCGTTCATGGAGCAGCCTCATGGCAAAGAAGATTACCGGTTACATCAAACTGCAAGTGCCGGCGGGCGCGGCCAATCCGTCGCCGCCGATCGGTCCCGCGCTCGGCCAGCGCGGTCTCAACATCATGGAATTCTGCAAGGCCTTCAATGCGCGCACCGCGCAGATCGAGAAGGGCACGCCGATTCCCGTCGTCATCACCGCCTATCAGGACCGTTCGTTCACCTTCGAAATGCGCAATGCGCCGGTGACCTTCTTCTTGAAGAAGGCGGCGGGGCTGAAGATCGGCAAGAAGCCGGCTTCCGGCGCCAAGACGCCCGGCCGCGGCTTCGTCGGCAAGGTGACGAAGGCGCAGGTGCGCGAGATCGCGGAAAAGAAAATGCCCGATCTCAATTGCGAAACGGTCGAAGCGGCGATGAAGATGATCGAAGGCTCCGCCCGTTCGATGGGCCTCGAGGTGGTGGGGTAAGTCATGACACAGCACGGCAAGAGAATCCGCAAAGGCCGCGAAGCGGTCGCCCGCACCAAGCTCTATAAGCTCGACGAAGCGGTGAAGCTGGTGAAGAGCAACGCCAACGCCAAGTTCGACGAGACCGTCGAAATCGCCATCAACCTCGGCGTCGATCCCAAGCACGCCGACCAGATGGTGCGCGGCGTCGTCAATCTGCCCAACGGAACGGGGCGCACGCTCAAAGTGGCGGTGTTCGCGCGTGGGGCCAAGGCGGACGAAGCGCGCGCCGCGGGCGCCGACGTCGTCGGCGCGGAAGACTTGGTGACGACGGTGCAGGGCGGCACGATCGATTTCGATCGTTGCATCGCCACGCCCGACATGATGCCGCTCGTCGGCCGCCTCGGCAAGGTGCTCGGCCCGCGCGGCCTGATGCCGAACCCGAAGGTCGGCACGGTGACGATGGACATCACCGCGGCGGTCAAGGCCTCCAAGGGCGGCGCGGTCGAGTTCCGCGTCGAGAAGGCCGGCATCGTGCAGGGCTCGGTGGGCAAGGCCTCGTTCGGCGAGGACCAGCTCGCGCAGAACATCCGCGCCTTCGTCGAAGCGGTGACCAAGGCCAAGCCGACGGGCTCGAAGGGAACCTACCTTCAGCGCGCTGCGCTCTCCTCGACCATGGGTCCGGGCGTCAAGCTCGACCTGTCGACGCTGGCGACGCAGGCGCAGGTCGGGACGTAAAGCGCCGACCAGCGCACAAGCGCTGAGCGATTTGGCGGCGCCGGGGCGATCCCCCCGGCGCCGTTTTCGTTTGGCGGGCGGCGGATCGGCCTCGCTCGCGCCGCGCCTACCGCGCGATCGCTGCGATCGCCGCGATTTCGTCGATGATGCGCGGCCATGTCCCGACCGGCAGCGAGTGGCCCATGCGCGGCAGCACGACGAGCCGCGCGCCGGGGATCGAGGCGGCGGTGTCCTCTCCGGCGGCGAGCGGCACGAGCGGGTCGTCGGCGCCGTGGATGACCAGCGTCGGCGCCGTGACGCGCGCCAGCACGGCCTTGCGGCTGCCCGAGGCCATGACCGCGAGAAACTGGCGCTGACCTCCTCTGGGATCGAAGCCGCCGCGCGCGACGGCGCGCATGGCGCGCGCGCGGTCGCGTTTTTCGTCCTCGGGAAAACCGGAGCCGCGGAAGATGAGCCACGCCCTCAAATTGGCTTCGACATATTCCTCGGGCGTCGTCGGCGGCGGCGCGGTGAAGACTTGCGCCGCCTGGGCGCCCGGCGGCGGCAGCTTCGGATCGCTGGTCGTCGACATGATCGAGGTGAGCGACCTGACCCGCCCCGGCCAGCGGATCGCTATTTCCTGCGCGATCATGCCGCCCATCGACGCGCCCACGATATGCGCGCTCGCGATCCCGAGAACCTCCATCAGTCCGACCGCGTCGCCCGCCATGTCCTTGAGCAGATAGGGCGCGGCGATCTTGCCGGCAGGATCGGCCGACGGCGTCCAATCGATCCTCGACGATTTGCCGACGTCGCGGTTGTCGAAGCGGACGACCCAGAATCCCCGCGCGGCGAGCGCCTCGCAGAAATCGTCCTCGAAGAGGATCATTTGCGCGCCGAGGCCGGCGATCAGCAGCAGCGCCGGATCGCTCGTTTCGCCGAACGTCTGGTAGCAAATCTCAAGCGCGCCGACCGTCGCGAACCCCTCTCCCGAATCAAGCGCGATCTTGGACATTCCGGCACTCCCGCTTCATAGTGCGAGGTACGATAGGATTCGCGCAGGCGCAAGCCTCGCGCCGCGACGTGGAGGCGAAGATCATGAGGCCGAGCGCGCTCGCTCAATGGCATGCGATCGCCCAGTCGCGCGACGCGGCGGCGCTCGACGCGCTGCTCGCCGACGACGTCGTGTTCGTCTCGCCGGTCGTCCATAAGCCGCAGGTCGGCAAGGCGCTGACCAAAGCCTATCTCGCCGCCGCGCTGAGCGTGCTCGGCAACGAAACGTTTCGCTATGTCGGGGAATGGACCGGCGAAAATTCCGCCGTGCTGGAATTCGTGACGATCGTCGACGGCATCGAGATCAACGGCGCCGATTTCATCGCCTGGAACGAAGCGGGCCGGATCGTGCGATTCAAGGTCATGGTCCGCCCGCTGAAGGCGATCAATCTGCTGCATCAATTGATGGCGGCGCGCCTGGCGGCCGTCAGCCCGCCAGGCGCGTGACGACATCGAGAAGCACGTTGGCGCCGGCGACGAGATCCGAGTCGCGCGTGAACTCGTTGGGATTGTGGCTGACGCCGCCGACGCTGGGAACGAAGATCATCGCCGCGGGGCAGATCCGCGCCATCATCTGCGCGTCGTGCCCGGCGCCGGAGGCCATGCGCTTCGAGGCGAGGCCGCGCCGCCGCGCGGCGTCCTCGACGAGTTCGACGATGCGCGGATCGAAGGCGACCGGCTCGAATCGCGCCAGCCGCTCGACCGCGATCGACACCCCCTCCGCGGCGGCGAGCCTATCGAGGAAGTCGGCGAGCGCGGCTTCCATCGCTTGCAATCGGCGCTCGTCGGGATCGCGCATGTCGACGGTGAAGGTCGCGCGCGACGGGATCACGTTGATCGCGTTGGGCTCGAAGGCGATGCAGCCGACCGTCGCCACGCTCGGAGCGTTCGAGCCGGCGACGTGATCGCGCAGATAAGCGATCACCCGGGCCGCCGCGAGCCCGGCGTCGCGGCGCATCGTCATGGGCGTGGTTCCCGCGTGGTTGGCGACGCCGTCGATGGCGACGCGCCGCCATGAGATGCCCTGGACGTTCTCCACCGCGCCGACCGCCACGCCCTCGCGATCGAGGACCGGGCCTTGCTCGATATGGAGTTCGACATAGGCGTGAGGCCGCAAGAAGCCAGGCTCGTCCGCGCCGGCATAGCCGATGCGTTGGAGTTCGGCGCCGAGCGCGGCCCCGTCGGTTCCGATCGTGGCCAGCGCGTCCTCGATCGCAAGGCCGCCGGCATAGACCAGCGAGCCCAACATGTCCGGCGCGAAGCGCACGCCCTCTTCGTTGGTGAAGGCGGCGACCGCGATCGGGCGCGCCGGCTTGAAGCCCGAGGCGCGCAGCGTCTCGATCGCCTCGAGACCCGCGAGCACGCCGTAGCAGCCGTCGTAGACGCCGGCGTCGATGACGGTGTCGATATGGGAGCCCACGAGGATCGGCGCGACATCGGCGCTCGCGCCGTCGCGCCAAACGCCGAAGAGATTGCCGACGCGGTCGCAACGCAACTCAAGACCGGCGCCGTGCATCCACTCGACGAGTCGGTCGCGCCCCGCCTTGTCGGCGTCGCTCGCCGCCAGTCGCGTCAGCTTGCCGTCGTCGCCGCGCCCGATGCGCCCGAGTTCCTCGATGCGGCGGATGAGGCGGTCGGCGTCGATCGACAGGCTGGGCAGGGCGGGCGCGCTCAAGCGACGACCTCCACGGCTTGGCGCGCAGTCGTCGTCGGGCGGTCGGCGAAGACGAGTTCGCGGTAGCGGCCCGGGTCGGTCGCGCAGCCGAACGTCATGCCGCTGGCGACCGCGCGGACCGCGTCGGAGCGCCATTCGTCGATGTCCACGGCGCGGCCGAGCCGCCGCGCCGCTTCTTCGAGCGTCAGGCGGACGACCGCGTAGGCGCCGCCGAGCGCCTTGAAGCTGCCGAGCCCGAGACGCGGGCCCTCGTCCTTGACGAACACCGCGCCGACGCCGAGTTCGCCCGCGAGCGCGGGCAGGGCGTGGAGCGGCGTCGGCCGGTGATCGTCGCGAAGGGCGAGGAAGCGCTCGACTTCGTCGGCGCCGCTCTCGCCGAGAGCGTCCGCGTCGATGGCGAGCAGCGGCTTGCGATAGTCGGGATGTGCGTTTCGAATCAACATCGCGATCGTCCCTGCTTGAGGTGGCGAACATATATTCCACGGGGAGCGACGCTTTCGCTCTATTATCGCCGCATCGACGCAATTTTGTTTCGCAAGGCCGCCATGTCCGAACGCCCGCCCTCTCCCGCTGGAACGCTCGACCGCTTCGATCTGGCCATTCTGGCGATCCTGCAAAAGGACAATACGACGCCGTAGCGCGCCATCGGCGAGGCCGTCGCCTTGTCGGCGCCGGCCGTCCAACGGCGGATCAAGCGCATGGAGGAAAACGGCGTCATCCGAGCCAATGTCGCGCTGGTCGACCCCGCCGCGGTCGGACAGCCGCTGACGATCTTCGTCGAGGTTCAACTGGAGAGCGAGCGGGCGCAGCTGATCGATGCGACGAAGCGCGCATTTTCGGCCGCGCCGGAGGTTCAGCAGCGCTACTACGTCATCGGCGAAGCGGACTTTGTCCTCGTCGTCGCCGTCGCGAGCATGAGCGAATACGAAGCGCTGACGCGCCGCCTGTTCTTCGACAATAGCAACGTCAAGAAATTCCGCACCTTCGTGGCGATGGATCGTGTAAAAACGGGGACATCGGTTCCGCTGCCGTAATCGGCGCGTGCGTCCCGTAATTGCGAACGGATGTCTCCGCGAAACCGCGCAGGGGCGTTTGGCTTCATTCCGCGTCGGCCATTCCAGCGCCGAGGCCTCGGTCTTCCCTGGCGTTCCCGAGGACGCCGCCGTCCAAGGACCATGACGATGCGTCTTTCGCGCCGCACGATATCGACTTACGCGCTCGCTACCCCCGATCAACAGCCGAACGGCTGGCCGGCGTCGCCGCCAAAGCGACCACTGACCTTGGCGGCGCTCTGGCTTGCGCTGATCTGCGCAACGAGCTTCCCGTCCGCAGCGGCAGAAGGGCTCGACACCAGCGTCCTTCCCCGCGTCGCCGGGGCCAAGGAGCTCTATGCGAGCCCCTTGTCGACGATCTACAGCGCGCCGGACCCCGTCGCGCAAGCCGCCGAGGCCGTCGGCAAGGCGCTCTCCGCCGAGGGGTGGCGGCAATTTTCGCAGCCGTACGCCGAGGAGGCGAAGAACGCCAACGTGCACGTCATGAATTTCAAGAAGGGACCGCTGATCGTGGACGTGCTGATCACGGTGTCGGACCAACCCGCGACGGCCAACGTCAGTTATAGGGCCACGCCGCCGGCCAACGACCTCCCGTTCCCGCCCGACGCGACCGACATCGCCTTCGATCCGCACGCGCCGATCCTCCTCTGCGCATCCGGCCAGTCGGTCGCGGCGACGCTCGAATTCTTCAACGTCCAACTCGCGGCCCTTGGTTGGTCGCCGGTGGCGACCCGGCAGAACGCCAATACGGAGAAGGCCGCGCACGCGTATTTCGCGCGGCCCGCTCACGCGCCGCTTCTGCTCGTCCTCAAACGCGGCGACGACGGCGCGACCAAGATCGAGCTGAAGAGCGTGCCGGCCGAGTTGCTGGCCGCGGAAACGGAGCCAGCCAAGCCGGCCGCCATCGCCGCGACGCCGGCGCCGGCGCCCGAGGCGACGCCCGACGCGGTCGACGCCGCCGTCGCCCAGCAGGCGCAGCAGATGGCCGCCGATATCGTCGCCAAGGCGATGGCGGACGCCAAAGCGCCGAAGGCCGGGTCGCAGTCCACCGCGAACGAGACGGTCGAAACCCTGTCCCCGTTGGATGGCGTCAAGGCCGCGATTCCCCTGCCGTCGACCGCCGAAGACGTCAAGTTCGACGGGGCGGAGGGAAGGCTTAGTTTTGAGAGCGCATCCAGCATCAAGAGCGTCGTCGCGTTCTACCGCGCGGCGATGAAGCCGCTCGGCTGGCAAGCCGAGCCTTCCGGCATCGACAAGGCGAATATGGTCGTGCTCGACTTCTCCAAGGATAGGAAAGAGATTGAGCTGATCATCATGCGGCCGATCGACAAGACCAACGTCGATGGGACCGGCAACGGTCTCGTCACCGAGGTCGAGAAATCGGCGGCCGAGCCCACCGCGAGCGCGGATGATCTCGAGGTGGAGGAGACCGGCGGCTTGCCGGTTCCCAAGAACCATACCGTGAGCGGCGCCGAGACCACGCCGTTTCGCCGCGCGCTCAACGCCGAGACGCCGCTCGATCTCAAGTCCGTCCTCGGGTTCTATCGCCAGGAGCTCGGCAAGCGGGGCTGGAAGGAGGAAGCGACGGGGGCGCGGGTCGACGCCGATCGCGCGACGCTCAATTTCACTTCGCCGGACGGACCCGCGATTCTGACGTTGGAGCGTAAGGACGACGAGACGGTGGTGAGCCTCGTCGTTCGCAATCAAGTCAAAGCGGCAAGTTCGGGCTTGTTGGCCAAGCCGGGTCAGGTCAAGGCGATGTTCGGCAACCTGACGGGCGCCCAGGCGACGTTTACGATCAACAAGCAGACGGTGAAGGTGGCGCCCGGGGTCGGCGCCAACGGGCCGGGCGGGCCGACGCTTGAATTGCCGCCCGGCAAGTACAAAGTGACGATGAAGGCGGCGGGCCAGCCCGCCGTCACTGACGAAGTCAACGTCGGCGCCGACGAAATCTGGGGCTTTGTGGCCGGTCCCGGAGGGTTGATGCCGATTCAAATCCACTGACGCGGGCGGGAGCGCGTCGCCGCGCTCCCCTTGCCGGCTACGCTGTCGACGCCGCCTTGCGCCCTAACGCGGCCTGCGCGGCGGCGAGGCGCGCAATCGGGATGCGGAACGGCGAGCACGAGACGTAGTCGAGATGGACCGTTTCGCAGAACGCGATGCTCGCGGGATCGCCGCCGTGCTCGCCGCAGAGGCCGAGCTTGATGTCGGGGCGGGTCGCGCGGCCGCGCTCGGCGGCGAGCGAAACGAGTTCGCCGACGCCCTCCCGGTCGAGCGTGACGAACGGGTCGGCGGGCAGCAGGCCCTTGGCGGTATAGATGCCGAGGAACGAGGCCGCGTCGTCGCGCGAAACGCCGAGCGTCGTCTGGGTGAGATCGTTGGTGCCGAAGGAGAAGAACTCGGCGCTCTTGGCGATGTCGCCGGCGCGCAAGGCCGCGCGCGGCAGTTCGATCATCGTGCCGACGTGATAGGGGACGGCGACGCCGGTCTCGTAGGCCACCGCATCGGCCATCGCGACGATGATCGCTTTGACCGAATCGAGTTCGGCGCGCGCGATCACCAGCGGAATCATGATTTCCGCGGTCACCGGCTTACCGGTCTTGCGGCCGGCTTCGACCGCGCCTTCGAAGATCGCGCGGGCCTGCATTTCCGCGATTTCGGGATAGCGGATGGCCAGGCGCACACCGCGGAAGCCGAGCATGGGGTTGACTTCATGCAGATCGGCGGCGCGCGCGCGCAGTTTATCGGCGCTCACGCCCATCGCCTTGGCGACGTCGGCGATTTCGGCGTCCGAGTGCGGCAGGAATTCATGCAGCGGCGGATCGAGCAGGCGGATCGTCACCGGCAATCCCGTCATGATCTCGAACAGCTCGGCAAAATCCTTGCGCTGCATCGGCAGCAGCTTGGCGAGCGCGGCGCGCCGGCCCGTCTCGCTGTCGGCCAGGATCATTTCGCGCACCGCGACGATGCGCTCGCCGTCGAAGAACATATGCTCGGTGCGGCAGAGGCCGATGCCCTCGGCGCCGAATCCGCGGGCGACGCGAGCGTCGTTCGGCGTCTCGGCGTTGGCGCGCACCTTCATGCGCCTGACCCCGTCCGCCCATTGCATCAGCGTGGCGAATTCGCCCGACAACTCCGGCTTGACCATCCGCACGGCGCCGGCGAGCACTTCGCCCGAGGCGCCGTCGATGGTGAGGATGTCGCCCTTCTTGAGGACGATGCCGCCGGCGGTCATCGTCTGCGCGGAATAGTCGATGCGGATGGCGCCGGCGCCGGAGACGCAGGGTTTCCCCATGCCGCGCGCGACGACCGCGGCGTGCGAAGTCATGCCGCCGCGCGTCGTGACGATGCCCTCGGAAGCGTGCATGCCGTGGATGTCCTCGGGCGAGGTCTCCACGCGCACCAGAATCGCCTTGCGGCCGGCGGCGCGCAATGCCTCCGCGTCTTCGGCGGAGAACACGATTTCGCCGCTCGCGGCGCCCGGCGAGGCGGGCAGGCCGATCGCCAGCGGAACGCGCTTGACCTTGGGATCGATGGTCGGATGCAGCAACTGGTCGAGCGCGGCGGGATCGACGCGCGTGATCGCATCCTCGCGCGAGATGAGGCCCTCGTTGGCCATTTCGACCGCGATGCGCAAGGCGGCCCGCGCGGTGCGCTTGCCGTTGCGCGTCTGCAGCATCCACAGCTTGCCGCGCTCGACGGTGAATTCGAGGTCCTGCATGTCGCGATAGTGCTTCTCGAGCAATTGCGTCGTCGCGACGAACTGGCGGAAGACCTCAGGCATCAGCGCTTCGAGCGAAGGCTTGTCGGAGCCGGCGCCCGAGCGCGCGGCCTCGGTGATGTTCTGCGGGGTGCGAATGCCCGCCACGACATCCTCGCCCTGGGCGTTGACGAGAAACTCGCCGTAGAGCTCCCGGGCGCCGGTCGCGGGATTGCGGGTGAAGGCGACGCCGGTCGCCGAGCTTTCGCCCATATTGCCGAACACCATCGCCTGGACGTTGACCGCGGTGCCCCAGTCGGCGGGAATGTCGTTCAGACGGCGATAGGTGATCGCGCGTTGGTTCATCCACGAGGAGAACACCGCGCCGATCGCGCCCCACAATTGGTCGCGCGGGTCTTGCGGGAATGGTTTGCCCGTCGCCTCCGCGACCTTCTCCTTGTAGGCGACGATGATCTCGCGCCAGTCGGCGGCGGAAAGGTCGGTGTCGAGCGCATGACCCTTGCGGTCCTTGAAGTCCTCGAGGATTTCTTCGAAATTGTGATGGTCGACCTCGAGAACGACGTTCGCATACATCTGGATGAAGCGGCGATAGCTGTCGTAAGCGAAACGCTCGTCGCCCGACGTCCTGGCCAGCGTCAGGACGGACTGGTCGTCGAGGCCGAGATTGAGCACCGTGTCCATCATGCCCGGCATCGAGGCCCTAGCGCCCGAGCGCACGGAAACCAGCAAAGGATTGGCGGCGTCGCCGAAAGTTCGCCCCGTCTGGCGTCCGACGTTCGCCAACGCCGCGTCGACTTGGCTCGCGAGGGCGGCCGGATAGGTCTTGGCGTTGGCGTAAAAGTAGGAGCAGACTTCGGTGGTGATGGTGAATCCGGGAGGCACGGGCATGCCGAGCGAGGCCATTTCCGCGAGATTGGCGCCCTTGCCGCCTAAGAGATTGCGCATCGCTCCCCGCCCTTCGGCCAGTTCGGCGCCGAAGGAATAGACCCATTTCGTCATCAACCGCTCCCAAAAAGCCGAATCTCGCCTCGCGCCTCAGCGTCGCGCGCGCAGCCCCATACCAAATGTCACCCACCCCGCGCCATGGAACAAAAGGTCAACGCCGAGCAAGGCGCCCAAAACGTAAACGCTGTCCGAGGGCCAGTGCATGACAATGATCAATCCCAGGAGAAGCGTGACCGCGGAGGCGAGGAGGACCATGCCGCGCGGATCCTCGGCGGGGAGCTGAAGCGCGAGATAGGCGCGCACGAGCGCCGCGGCGATGAGCCCGGCGCCGAGGGCGAGGGTGAGCGCAAGCGAGGCGAAAATCGGATTGATGATGCAGATGAGGCCGGCGGCGAGGTAGAGAACGCCGCCGATCACCCAGAGAAAGAACCGGCTCCAGCCCTGCGCATGCGCGCCGATGCCGATTTCGGCGGCGCCGGCCACGAGGAACAAGACGCCGTTCAGCGTCACGGTGGCGACGGTCGAGGCCAAGGTGAAGATCAACGCCGCCGCGCCGAGCAGGATCAGCAGCGCGCCGAATGCGACGATCGCGCCCCATTTTTCACGCAGACGCTCGATCGCTTCGCCCAGACTGTGCGGCCTCAGATTGTTGTTCGATGCATTCGCCATGGCGTCTTCCCCCTGCGGCCGCGCGCTTCTACCTCAAATCCGGCTGCCGCTCCAATGCCGACCTTCACCGCGCGCGTTTGAGATCGCCGAGCACCTGCGCCGCGTATTCGACCATCGGCACGATGCGGCCGTAGTTCAGCCGCGTCGGGCCGATCACGCCGAGAACGCCGGCGACGCGGTGGTCGCCGCCGCGCAGGGGCGCCGCGATCATCGAGGAGCCGGACAGCGAAAACAGCTTGTTCTCCGAGCCGATGAAAATCTTGACGCCTTCGCCGTTCTCGGCCCGGTGCAGCAGGTCGATGACGTCGGTCTGCGTCTCCAGATCGGCGAACAGCAGGCGGATGCGCTCCAGATCCTCCTCGGCGCGCAAGTCGCCGATGAGATTGGCCTGGCCGCGCACGATGAGCTGGCGGCTGCCCTCCTCGACGCCGGCCCAGGAAGCGAGCCCCGCGTCGACGAGCCGCGCGGCCCGAGCGTCGAGTTCGCCGCGCGAGGCCTCGCGCGTCTGCTCGATTTCCTCACGCGCCTCGGCCAGAGTGCGTCCGCGCACATGCGCGTTGAGAAAATTGCTGACTTCCACCAGCGTCGAGGCGGGCATCCCCGCGGGCGTGGCGACAATGCGGTTTTCCACCGAGCCGTCCTCGCCGACCAGCACCGCCAGGGCCTTTTCCGGCTCCAGGCGCACGAATTCGATGTGCTTGATCCGGGCGTTCTCCTTGGTCGTCAGGACGACGCCCGCGCCGCGCGTCAAACTGGAAAGCAGCGACGTCGCCTGGGTCAGCGCGCCCTCGAAGCCGCCCTCCTCGGCGGCGGCCCGGACAGAAGAGTCGATGCGGGCGCGCTCCTCGCGCGCCAGGCCGCCGAACTCCAGCAGCGCGTCGACATAGAATCGCAGGCCTTGCTGGGTCGGCAATCGGCCCGCGCTGGTGTGCGGCGCGTAGATCAGGCCGAGTTCCTCGAGATCCTGCATGACGTTGCGCACCGAGGCGGGAGACAGCGAAATCGGCAGGAGGCGCGACAAATGCCGCGACCCCATCGGTTCGCCGCTGGCGAGATACGAATCGACGATGCGCCGGAAGATCTCGCGCGCGCGCGTGTCCAAATTGGCCAGGGCGCTGGATTCGGCGCCGGCCTTGTCGCTTGCGGGGGCCATGGCGCGACAATGACGACGCGGCGGCGCGCGCGCAAGGGCCTGCGTGGGGCGGGACCGGAGGCTGAGGTCCCCGCTCGCCGCCCTCGCGGCGGGCGGCGGGTCCGTTTGAATTTCGGCTTTCGAGCGATTGCGTTGAAAAAGTCGGAAAATGAACGGTCGCGAAAATCTCGATTTCACGCGCCGAACGTCGCCCGCGCGGGTCATCGTCACGGCAAGGCGTATGCGAGGGCCACAGGCGGCAAAACCGGCCGCTCCGCCGAACCGGTGGCGAATTTTTCGTCGAACCCGCCTGCCGCCTTTTGAACCGTGATCGACGCAGAAATTCGAGTTTTCAACTGTATAGACCCGTTCAAGTCATTCAGTTCGGCAGCGATCACGCATCACCATCGGCTCCCCCCGGGCCCTTGTCGGCCGTCGCGAGTCATTACAATTCTTGTTGCGAGTCGGGTCGTCTTGTGACTGCCAAGGCGCCTCACCGCCTTTCGGGGCGACTGATCCGATCGCCGGCCCCTTTGACCCTCGCTCAGATCGGAATTTACTCATTTGTCCAACGAGATCATAGTCGCCGATCTGCGAAGGCGACTTCTGTCGCTTCCTGCGGTGTGGAGGAACGCCTGAAGAATGATCTTTCCCGTAACGCTCATTGACCTCGCCGGTTCGATCGCCCTGCTGCTCTGGGGCATGCATATGGTGCAGACGGGCGTCCAGCGGACCTTCGGTCCGAAGCTGCGTTCCATTCTCGGCGCCGCGCTCAAGACGCGCGTCAGGGCGTTTCTCGCGGGCCTCGGGGTGACCGCGATCCTCCAGAGCAGCACGGCGACGGGCCTGATGGTGGCGGGCTTCTCCGCCGGCGGCTTGGTCGATCTGGTTCCGGCGCTCGCCGTCATGCTGGGCGCGAATGTCGGCACGACGCTCATCGTCCAGATCCTCTCCTTCGATGTCGCGGCGGCGTCTCCGGTGCTGATCCTGATCGGCGTCCTCATGTTTCGTCGCGGATCAAATCCGCAGACGCACGATCTTGGCCGGGTCTTTATCGGGCTCGGCCTGACGCTGCTCGCTCTCCATCAACTGCTCGGGCTGATGACGCAGTACGAGGATGAGCCCAGTCTGCGGATATTGCTCGGCGCGGTCTCCACGGCCCTGTTCCTTGACGTGTTGCTCGCGGCCGCCGTGACATGGGCGGCTCATTCCAGCGTCGCCATTGTGCTGCTTGTGATGTCACTCGCCGCCGAGGGCGTCGTGCCGCCCAACGCGGCCATCGCGCTCGTGCTCGGGGCCAATCTCGGCTCGGCCATCAATCCCGTCCTCGAAGGAACCTCCGGGAACGACCCCGCCGCCAAGCGTCTGGCGGTCGGCAACCTGATCAACCGCGGGGTTGGCGTTCTCGTCTGCCTCGCTCTATTGCCGTCGATCGGGCGGTTCCTGGTGACCATCGAACCCGACAACGCGCGCGGCGTCGCCGATTTCCATACTGCGTTCAATCTGGCGTTGGCGGTTGTGTTCTTTCCGCTGCTGACCCCGTACGCCCGTCTTCTGCGTTGGCTGTTTCCCGAAAAGGCGGACCCGCTCGACCCATCCCGACCGCTTTATCTCGACCCCGCCGCACGAGAGACGCCGATCGTCGCGCTCGGCGCGGCGGCCCGCGAGGCGCTGCGTCTTGCGGACGCCTTGGAAGCAATGTTGCTCGGCGCGCGCGACGCCCTCGTTGAGGGGGATCGAAAACAGATCAGCGACACCAAACGCCTCGACGATGTGCTCGACCGTTTGAACACCGCGATCAAGGCTTACCTCACGACGCTGGACCCGGACGAACTCAGCGAGGCGGATCATCGTAGGCTGGATGAAATCATGACTTTCTCGATGAACATGGAGCAGGCGGGCGATGTCGTTGAGCAAAACTTTCTGCCGCACGTATCGAAGCGGCTGAAGCGCGGACTTTCCTTCTCCAGGGAAGGCGAAGCCGAACTCACGGCCATGATGGATCGATTGATCGCCAACCTGCGCACAGCCGCTTCTCTTTTCATGACGGAAGACCCGAGGGCGGCTCGGTTGCTGGCCGAAGAAAAGCCCGCATTCCGGGATGCCGAGACCGCAGCGACGCGCGCGCACTTCGAGCGACTGCGCGCCGGAGGCGTCGACACCGCGGAAACCAGCACCATTCACCTCGACCTTCTGCGCGACATGAAGCTGATCAACGGTCACATCGTGGCGGCGGCGGCCTATCCGGTCTTGCAGCGCGCGGGGGAATTGTTGCAGAGCCGCATCGCGACCAACGCCTCGCCTGAGTGAAGCGCGAACGCATCGACGCGACGCCGGGAATGGAGGCTCGCGCTTATCGTCTCAGCGCGACGCCGAGCCGATTCTTTTCAGCATCATTTTGCCTAGGCTCTTCGCGTCGAGTTTCTGAAGGAGCGAGACCAGCCCAGGCTCTTCGACCAACTCGGCCGCCTCGTCCAAGCCAAACCACTTTGCCTCGCGCTGGCCTTTCTCGCGCCAGGTCTTGAGCTGCTTGGCGAAAGCGAGAACGTAGACGTCGACCCGGCAAACATCGAAATGCGCCTCCCGGCGTTTGAAATAGATGTAGCTGCCGATCGGCTTCTTGCGAGGGCGGCCGACCACGCCGGCTTCTTCGAGCGCTTCCTGGGCGGCCGCTTCCCAGGGTTTGCGCCCTTTCATCGTCCAGCCTTTGGGAACGACCCAACGCTTGGTTTCGCGAGAGGTCAGAAGCAGCACTTGGAAATTTCCGTCGTCGCCGATCCGGACCGGCAACGCCGCCACTTGGACGAGAGCGGCTACGGAATTCGACGTTGAAGCCTTCATGTCCGACGACACATTCTTTGACCCGGATGTTTAGCCTTGGCGGCCCGCGCCAACCAAGCGCTGATACACGAATCGGGCTTCCATAGGGTGAAGCGAGAAAGGCGCGGCGGCTTCGGACCCCCGGTCAAGCCCCCTGCGCCAAGAATCGCGGGCCCGCCGCCACGCGGCGCGAGCGCTTGCGGTTGGCGGTCCGAACTGCCAAACAGGCGCGGATTTTCCCCTAGGGAGAGGAGCGTTTCGTGACGCAAGCGGCGGCCGCGCGAACGGGCGGACAGATACTCGTCGATCAGCTCGTCGCCCAGGGCGTCGAGCGCGTCTATTGCGTGCCGGGCGAATCCTACCTCGCCGCGCTCGATGCGCTGCGCGACGCCGCGATCGAGGTCACGGTTTGCCGACAGGAAGCCGGCGCGGCGATGATGGCGCTGACCGAGGGGCGGCTGACCGGCCGGCCGGGAATTTGCTTCGTGACGCGCGGCCCGGGCGCGACCAACGCCGCTCACGGCGTCCACATCGCCGAACACGATTCGGCGCCGATGATCCTGTTCATCGGGCAGGTCGAGCGCGCGATGATGGGACGCGGCGCCTTTCAGGAGATGGACTACCGCGCCTTTTTCGGCTCCACCGCCAAATGGGCGACTGAGATCGAAGATCCCGCGCGCATGCCCGAGATCATCCAGCGCGCGTTTCACATGGCGATGCAGGGGCGCCCGGGCCCGGTCGTCATCGCGCTGCCCGAGGATGTGCTGACTGAAGCGGCTGATGTCGCCGACGCGCCGCGCGCCGAGCCAGCGGCGATCTGGCCGGGCCAGACGCAAATGGCCGAACTGCAGAAGATGTTGTGGGCGGCCAAGAGCCCGATCGCCATTCTCGGCGGCGGCGGCTGGAGCGCGCGCGCCGGCGCCGCCTTCATGCGCTTCGCCGAGCGATTCGACCTGCCCGTCGCCGCCTCGTTCCGCCGCGCCAGCCTCGTCGACGGCGCCCATCCCAACTACGTCGGCGAGATCGGCATCGGCCCGAGCCCGAAGCTCAAAGCGAGAATCGAGGGGGCCGATCTGGTTCTCTTGATCGGCGGCCGCATGTCGGAAATGCCATCGCAGAGCTACACGCTGTTCGCCATCCCCGAGCCCCGCCAAACGCTCGTCCACGTGCACGCCGATGCGCTCGAGATCGGCCGCGTCTATCATCCGCGCCTGGGAATCGTCGCGACGCCGCCGGCGTTCTGCGCCGCGCTCGAAGGCCTGCAGCCGCCGAACGCGATTCCCTGGAGCGAAGCGGCGCGTACGGCGCGCTCCGAATATCTCACATGGAGCGACGCGGCGGCGGCCAATCCCGGGCGTGTGCAGCTCGGCCAAATCATGCTGCAGTTGCGCGAGGCGGCGCCGGACGCGATCTTCACCAACGGTGCGGGCAATTTCTCGATCTGGCCGGGCCGCTTCCTGCGCTTTCGCCATTTCAATCAGCAGCTCGGGCCGACTTCCGGCTCGATGGGCTTCGGCGTGCCCGCCGCCGTCGCGGCCAAGCGCGTATTCGGCGAGCGAACGGTCGTCGCCTTCGCTGGCGACGGCGATTTTCTCATGAACGGGCAGGAATTCGCCACGGCGGTGCAATACGATCTGCCGATCGTCGTCCTCGTGATCGACAACGGCATGTACGGCACGATCCGCATGCATCAGGAGCGCGAATATCCCGGCCGGATCAGCGCGACGCAATTGCGCAATCCCGATTTCGCCGCTTACGCGCGCGCGTTCGGCGGCCATGGCGAAACGGTCGACGAGACGGGGGACTTCCTGCCCGCCTTCGCGCGCGCGCTTCGATCGGGCAAGCCGGCGATCCTGCATGTGAAAGTGGACCCGGAGGCGATCACGCCGGCGACGACGCTGAGCGCGATCCGCGAGGCCGCGTTGAAGCGTCGCGCAGGGTCGTGAGCGACGCGCGCGATGCCTGATTCCTGGCTGCTGATCGGAGCGGTGGCGCTCGGCGCGGCGTTGGCGGGCTTCGTCCAGGGGCTTTCCGGCTTCGCCTTCTCCCTCGTCGCGATGGGTCTGTGGGCCTGGGCGCTGCCGCCGCAGATCGCGGCGCCGCTCGCGGTGTTCGGCGCGCTGCTCGGGCAGGTGGCGAGCTTCGCTTCGGTGCGCGGCGGCTTCGATCTCAGGCGCATTGCGCCGCTCGTCGTCGGCGGCGCGCTCGGCGTGCCGGTCGGCGTATTCTTGCTGCACAACGCCGATCCCGTGCGCTTCAAGCTCGCGATCGGGACGGTGCTGACGCTTTACGGCCTCTTCGGCCTGCTCGTGCGCGATCCCCCGCGCGTCACGGCGGGCGGGAGCGGCCTCGACGCCTTCGCCGGCCTCGTCGGCGGCGTGCTCGGCGGCCTAGGCGGCATGTCGGGGACCGTGCCGGCGATCTGGACGCAATTGCGCGGCTGGAAGCGCGATCTCAGGCGCGCGACGATGCAAATCTACAATATAGCGATGCACGTCCTGACGCTTGCCGCCTACGCGCGCACGGGAACCCTCGACGCGAGGGCGTTTCATCTGTTCGTCCTCGTCGCGCCGGCGATGCTGATCCCCTCCTATTTCGGCGCGCGGCTCTATCACCGCTTCAGCGAAAAGACGTTCGAGCGGCTGGTGCTGGCGCTGCTGCTGGCGTCCGGGATCGCATTGCTGGTCGGCGGCGTAAGGGCGCTGGGAGGGAAGTCGTAGCCGTTGCGCGCCCACCTGCCGGCAGCCATGATGATGTCGGGTTCGAGACGACGAGGTCGCCCCATGAATGTTGACGAAGCCCTGCGCCAGTTTGTCGCCGCCGAGGAGGCGCCGCGCGTCGCGATGCAATGGGCGCTCGACCACTGGGACGAAGCTTCGCCGCGTTTCATCGCCAGGCTGCGCGCTTTCGCCGCCGGCGCCAACCGCTCCGACACGGCGATGGACGAGCTCTTCTACGTCGTCCATCTCTGCGGCGAGAAGCGCGAAGAACGCGCCTATGCGCCGCTATGCCAGTTGATCGCCGACGACGAGGTGATCGCCGAAATGCTCGGCGACGGCGTGACGGAGACCTTGAGCGGCGTCCTCATCAACGTCTGCGACGGCGATCCGGCGCCGCTGATGCGCGCGATCGAAGCGCCGACCGGCGACGAATTCGCGCGCGCGTCGGCGCTGGAGGCGCTCGGCTATCTCGTGCGCGCGAGGAGCGTTCTCGGCGACGACGAAATGCGCGCCTATCTCAAGCGATTGCGCCGGGAAATGAAACCGCGCGGCGAATCCTACGTTTGGACGGCCTGGGCGGCGACGGCCGCCAATCTCGGCTACGACGATCTGCGTCTCGACGTCGCAATTTTAATCAAGGACGGCTTCATCGGCGAAGGCGATTACAGCCTCGCCGACTTCGAGGAACAGATGAAGATGGCCCGCGAAGATCCCACCGGCCTTTCCGGCTTCCAGGGCGATTTCGTAGGCCCGATCGAAGGTTCGATCGAAACGCTCTCGCGATGGTCGAACGCGGACGAGCCCGAATCGGATGAGGAAGACGGGGAGGAGCTCGACGACGAGCCGGGCTTGGAGGCGCCCTTCGTCAATCCATTGCGCGATGTCGGCCGCAACGATCCGTGCCCGTGCGGCAGCGGGAAGAAATACAAGAAGTGCTGTCTGGCGGATTAGGGGCTGCGGCCCCGCAGCGGGCTTGCGTCCGACTTCGGCGAGTGGCTCGTCGCCTCGAAGGCCGAAATTCACGCATCGGCGCCGCCAAGCAGCCGCAGCCCCAGCGCCAGGCCGGCCGCGCGCATCTCGCCATCCAGCGTCGCCAACGCAAGGCGGCGCCGCTGTGCGAGTTCGACATAGGCCGCGTCGTAAAGGGTGAGTTTGAAGCGGTCCGCCAGCGCCAGCGTCGCGTTCCAGGCGCTGGCGTCAGTGTGCGGATCGATTGCGATGTCCAGCGCCGCAAGATCGGTGAGCGCGGCGCGGCGGAAGCCGTCGTCGATCTGGCCCTGCCGCATCGCCATCGTCAGGCTGTTGGCGACTTCAAGCCGCCACAACGCGGGAACGACGGCGCCGTGTTCGGCGACCGCGTCGAACACCTGACGGATCGCCGCCGTCGCTTCGTCGTCGAATATCCAGGCGAGCGTCGCCGAACTGTCGAGCACGACGCTCACGGTCGGCCTTCGTCACGATAAGCCTTCCATTCCGCCCAATCGAAGCGCCCCAACCGCAGCGCTTCCGCTCGCTCGCGGATGCGACGGACGGCGTCGCGGGCGAGTTCGCGGCTGTGCGTGGGCCGCGCGGGCGCGAGGCGAGCGACCGGCTTGCCGTGACGCGTGATGACGATTTCCTCGCCCTGTTCAACCCAGTCGAGCAACTGGCCCAGCTTGTTTTTTGCCTCGAAGGCGCCGACCTCACGCATAATTCCACCAGTTCAATCTAGACTAATCCAGCTCAACTTAGGCGAAAGCGAGATTCAAGCGGTTGGCTTTCCCGGTCGCCCTGCAGCGCTCTCGTGCTATAGGCGGCGCAGCGCCGCGCGAATGGGGGAAATCTATCATGGGTCCGTTGTCCGGCCTCAGGGTCGTCGAAATGGCGGGCATCGGCCCGGCGCCGTTCGCAGGGATGCTGCTCTCCGACATGGGCGCCGATGTCGTGCGCATCGACCGCAAGGGGGCGGCCAATGCCGACGCGTTCGATCGGGTCAAGAGCGGCGGCTTTCTCGATCGCGGCCGGCGCTCCGTCGCGCTCGATCTCAAGAAGCCGGAAGCCGTCGCGGTCGCGCTCGAACTGATCGGCGCCGCGGACGCGCTGATCGAGGGCTTTCGTCCCGGCGTGATGGAGCGTCTGGGCCTCGGCCCCGACGTCTGCCTCGCGCGCAATCCGCGGCTCGTCTTCGGCCGCGTCACCGGATGGGGCCAGAGCGGGCCGCTCGCCAAGACCGTCGGGCACGACATCGATTATATCGCGCTGACCGGCGCGCTGCACGCGATCGGCGGAAGGGACGCGCCGGCGCCGCCGCTCAACCTGCTCGGCGATTTCGGCGGCGGCGCGATGGCGCTCGCCTTCGGCGTCGTCTGCGCGCTTCTGGAGGCGCGCACGTCCGGGCGCGGCCAGGTCGTCGACGCCGCGATGACCGACGGCGTCAGCCTGCTGATGGCGATGACCTACAATCTCAAGGCGAAGGGTCTTTGGCGCGACGAGCGGCAGGCCAACCTGCTCGACGGCGGCGCGCCATTCTACGGCGTCTATCGCTGCGCCGACGGCCGATGGCTCGCCGTCGGCGCGTTGGAGCCGCAATTTTTCGACGCGCTGATCGCCGCGATGGGGCTCGACGCGCGCGCTTTCGCCGACCGCTGGAATCCCGCCTCCTGGCCGGCGTTGCGCGCGCTGCTGGAAGAAGCCTTCGCGCGGCGAACGCGCGACGAATGGGGCGCGATCTTCGAGGGGACGGACGCCTGCGTCGCGCCGGTGCTCGACCTGGACGAGGCGCCGCGTCATCCCCACAATGTCGCGCGCGAGACCTTCCTTGTCCGCGACGGCGCGCCGCAACCCGCGCCGGCGCCGCGCTTTTCGCGCACCCGGCCCGAAATCGCGCACCCGCCCGCGGCGTCCGGTGAACACGGCGAGGAGATCCTGCGGGAGCGCGGTTTCACGGCGGAGCGGATCGACGCGCTGAGGCGCGCCGGCGCGCTGTGAATTCGCCGCGCCGCGGCGCGGGTCGGCCGCTCAGGAGTCGTGCCCCGGTTCGCCGCTTTTCTCGCTGTCGCTGGGATAATGGAAGGAAGCGAAGCGGACGACGAGCACCGCGAGCGCCATGACGAGCGTGCCGCCGGCCAGGATCAGGATGCCGGCGTCGGGCGCCGCCTCGCTCTGCACGACGACGATCAAGTGCCGCGTCAGCGCGGTGATGCCGACATAGATCAGGAAGCGCACCGGCATGTGGTTGGTCTTGAAATAGATGCCGACCATCGAGCCGATTTCGAGGTAGATGAACAGCAGCAGCAGATCCTCGAGCGAGGCATGGCCCTTGGCGATCATCGCCATGAAGGCGGCCGCGGCGGCCCAGACCGTCGCCGCGCCGATCGCGAACAGGCCGAGAAGATGAAACGCCTCGGAAAGAAGATTGCCGATCGGATCGACGGCGCCGCGCAGACGCCGCGTCGCAATGTTGCTCGTCACTGGGTCAGGGCGCACGATCCGCGTCTCCGTCGTTTCGCGATCGGTCCTGCGCTCCGCCGGGATCGAAGGCCGAGCTGAAGGCGATTCGCGGGCCAGCTTACCTCAGCGTCCGCATATCCACGAATTCAAGGCCCGGGGTCGGCGCCGGACGACGCCCTCACTCGCCGCTGGCGAACGAAGCGGCGACGCGCGCGACGATCGGATCGTAGCGTCCCTTCAGCGCGCTCGGATAGGTGACGACGAGGCTGTGGAAGACGCCGCCGTCGCGCGAGAGGATATACTTCTCGTAGAAAACCGAGTCGACGCCGCCGATATCGCGGGCGCCGGAGACGACGAACCAGTTCGCGCCGTTGGCGCGATAGGTGGTGCGCGCATAGTCCGGGCCGCCGAGCGCCGCCCGCTTCGAGGCGAGCGTGTCGCCGGCGACGTTGTTGGCGGCGAAAACGAGGATCTCGGCGCCGTCGGCGGCGATCAAGGTGCGGCCGTCGTCGTTCGCGGGCGGCGGCTGCATCGCGAAGCGCGGCGCGGGATAGGAGACCCTCGTGCCGTAGCGGTCGTTGACATAGACGACCCAACGGTCCTCGGCGCGCGCGCCGTGGGGCGCCGCCAGCGCGGCGAGCCAACAGACGAGCGCCGCGAATATCGCGAACCGGGCGAATTTCACCGTCAGGCCTCCTTGCGTCCGGTCTCCTCGCGAGAACAGCGCGCCGGCGCGCCGATCGCCCAGTCGAGCCCCTGTTCGAGCCGATCGTTGCCCCAGAAGATCTCGCCGTCCTCGGCGACGAGGCACGGCGCGCCGGGCAGGCCGAGACTTTTGGCGAGCGCGCATTCGGCTTTCAGCCGCTCCTTGACAGCGCCGTCCTGCGCGCGCGCCAGCGCGGCCTCGGGTTCGACGCCGATCTCGTTCAGCGCGGCCGCGAGGGTGGCGGGTTCGCCGATCGGCCGGCCTTCGGCGAACTCGGCGCGGTAGACGGCGCGCGAGAAAGCGGCGCGGCTCTCTCCTTCGAGCGCGAGCGCGACGCGCGCGGCGAGGAGGCTGTTTTGCGGGAACGGGTCGGGCCGCCGCAGGGGCAGGCCGAGAGCGCCGCAGACGCGCTCCATGTCGCGCCACATATAGCGGCCCTTGGCCGGATAGATGTTGAACGGCGAATCGCGCCAGCCTTGTTCGGCGAACAGCGGGCCGAGCAGGAACGGGCGCCAGGCGACCTTGACGCCCCGCTCGGCGGCGAGCGCCTCGATTCGCATCGCCGCGGGATAGGAATAGGTGCTGGCGAACTCGTACCAGAAATCGACCTGCGCCATGCCGCGCTCCTGTTTGATGGATTTTGGCACGGGAGGCGCGTGAGGCGAAAGGGGCGGCGCTCGACAAGCGCCGCGGAGCGATCGATCCCTTCTCGAAAGGAAACGGCCGCCTCGCCCGTCGAGCGAAAGCGGCCGTTGGCGTCAGCCCCTCGGACACGGGGCTTCTCGCCCGCGTCCGAAGTTCACGCGTCGACGCGAATTACGACTTCGGCGCCTCGGCCGGGGCGGCGGCCGGAGCCGGCTTCTTGACCGCGGGCTTCTTGACCGCGGGCTTCTTGACCACGTGTTTCGCCTTGGCCTTGTGCTTCACCTTATGGGCCATCGGCTTCATCGGCGTGGCGGCCGGAGCGGCGGCGGCGGGAGCGGCGGTGGTGTCAGTGGCGGGCGTGGTCTGCGCCATCGTGACGACGGGCGAGAGGATGAGGGCGGCCCCCAGGCCGATGGCGGCGAGCTTCTTCAGCATTTTTGTTTCTCCATTGCGAGTCTGCGAACATGTGATCGACTCGTGCATTCAATGGCTAATCGAACATGAATTGGCGATGAACGATCTCCGAGGTCGCGCTTCGCCTCCTCCGCGCGGAATCGATTTCACCGCGGCGAACTGACGCAGCTTTCCCGAGACGGCCGCCCGCTCGCGCGTCCTCGACGCCGGTTTGACGCCGGAGCGGCGGCTCCGTAAGAAGCGGCGGAGCGTTGCGCATGTCCCACAACAGTTTCGGCCATCTCTTCCGCGTGACCACCTTCGGCGAAAGCCACGGGGCGGGAATCGGCTGCGTCGTCGACGGCTGTCCGCCGCTGATCCCGCTTGATGTCGCCGACATCCAGGCCGATCTTGACCGTCGGCGTCCCGGGACATCCCGCTTCACCACGCAACGGCGCGAACCCGACGAAGCGCGCATTCTCTCCGGAGTGATGGTCGACGAGCGCAGCGGACGGCAGGTGACGACCGGCGCGCCGATCGCCGTCTTGATCGAAAACGTCGATCAGCGATCCAAGGACTACAGCGACATCAAGGACAAATACCGTCCCGGCCACGCCGACTACGTCTACGAAGCCAAGTATGGGATTCGCGACTATCGCGGGGGCGGGCGCTCCTCAGCGCGCGAGACGGCGGCCCGCGTCGCCGCCGGGGCGATCGCCCGCCTGATCATTCCCGGCGTCACCATTCGCAGCGCGCTGGTGCAGATGGGCAAGCTGAGGATCGACCGCGCCCGTTGGGACTGGGACGAGGCCGCCCGCAATCCGTTCTTCTGTCCCGACGCCGAGGCGGCGGCGCGCTTCGCCGACTATCTCGACGAAGTGCGAAAAGCCGGCTCTTCGGTCGGCGCGGTGGTCGAGATCGTCGCCGAGGGCGTTCCGGTCGGTTGGGGCGCGCCGATCTACGGCAAACTCGACAGCGAGTTGGCGAGCGCGCTGATGAGCGTCAATGCGGTCAAGGGCGTTGAGATCGGCGACGGCTTCGCGGCGGCGGAGCTTTCGGGCGAGGAGAACGCCGACGAAATGCGCGTCGGGAATGACGGCCGGCCGGCGTTCCTCTCCAATCACGCCGGCGGAATACTCGGCGGCATCGCCACGGGTCAGCCGATCGTCGCGCGCTTCGCGGTCAAGCCGACTTCGTCGATCCTGTCGCCGCGGCGCACGATCACGCGCTCGGGCGAGAACACCGAGATCGTCACCAAGGGTCGGCACGACCCGTGCGTCGGCATCCGCGCCGCGCCGGTGGGCGAGGCGATGGTCGCCTGCGTTCTCGCCGACGCGTTTCTGCGCCATCGCGCGCAAACCGGCCGATAGGGCGCGCTCTGCCGCGCCCAATGGAGATCGCCTGGCCATGAACGCCGCCCCGCCTTCATCGCCGCTCGTCGAGGTCGACTGGCTCGCCGCGACTATCGGGGCGCCGGACCTCGTCGTTCTCGACGCGTCCTGGTATCTGCCGGCGACGCGGCGCGACGGCCGCGCGGAATTTCTCGAAGAACATATCGCCGGGGCGGCGTATTTCAGCATCGACGCCATCGCCGATCACTCGACGGCGCTGCCGCATATGCTGCCGGACGCCGAGTCTTTCGCGCGCGCGGTCGGCGCGCTCGGCGTCGGCGACCGCGACCGCGTCGTCGTCTACGACGGCGACGGCGTGCTTTCCTCGCCGCGCGCGTGGTGGATGTTCCGCGTTTTCGGCCATCGGCAGGTCTGGGTTCTCGACGGCGGCCTGCCGGCGTGGATCGCGGCCGGACACAGGTTGGAGGCGGGCGAGGCGTCGCCGAAGCCCAAAATCTTTTCGGCGCGCCGCGACTCCAGCCTCGTGGCGAGTCTCGAAGACGTGCGCTCGGCGCTCGCCGATCGCTCGGCGACGGTCGTCGACGCGCGCGCGGCGGGGCGCTTCGCCGGGCGCCAGCCGGAGCCGTGGTCGGTCGTCCATGTCGGTCACATGCCCGGGGCGCTCAATGTGCCTTCGGCCGAGGCGTTGGCCGCAGGGTCCCTCAAGTCGCCCGAAGCGCTCGCCGCCGCTTTCGCCGCGGCGGGCGTCGATCTCGATCGGCCGATCATCACGACCTGCGGATCGGGCGTGACCGCCGCGATCCTGACGCTGGCGCTCGCGCGGCTCGGCAGGCCGCTCGGCCGGCTCTATGACGGGTCGTGGGCCGAATGGGGCGCGCGCGCCGATCTGCCGGCGGTCCGATAGCGCGTTCGATTCCCCCGGGGCGCGTTCGTCAGAAATGCACGCTCGCGCCCATGCGCACCACATTGGTCGATGTCGTCAGCGTTTGCGATGCGAAAGGCGTCGCGTAGTTCGCGGCGCCGAAGTCGTAGCGCAGCAATTCGCCCCGCAGCGAAACGTTGCGCGTGATCGCATATTCGGCGCCCAGCCCAAAGGCGACGCCCTTGACGGTCTCGCTGCTGGAGACGCCGAGGTCCCGATAACTCGTCGTCGACCAGGCCCAGCCGAGGGTGCCATAGGCGAGCAAGTTGCCGAAGGCGTAGCCGCCCTTGACGCGCGCGGAGGACAGGAAATCCTGGTTGAAGGACGCGGTCCCCAGCGTTCCGCTCCTGATCGAGCTGAACATCGCGTCCGCTTCGACGCCGCCGACCAGTTGGGAGGCTTGGAAATTGTAGCCGACATGCGCGCCTCCGGCAGGGCCGGAAATATTGGCCGAACTCGCCGAGCCCAGCGCGACTCCCAGGTCCGGGCCGAGTTCGACGCCCGAAAAATCTGCGCCGTTGGGGCCGGTGTCCGTTCGATAGAGATCGGCCGCCTCGGCTTGGGAGGCGGCGAGCAAAAGGGCGAGCGGCAAAAGCGACGAGGCGAAGCGGCGCATGACAAGTGCTCCTCACGTCCGCGCGGCGAGCGAACGATGAGAATTTTACCGTTCTTTTTTACGCTTCGTTCGCCAAACTCGATTCAGCCCCAACAAAGCGTTAACGGCCGGCCCGGCGGCGAAGACTTTGACCGTCGCGGCCCCATTGCGGTAAATCAACGACCGGCTCGAAGGGCGTGGGAAAAGGACTTCGATTCACCTTCATCCGATTTTCGCGGGCCCGAAAATGCTCAAAGATATCCTCGTCGTTCTCGAAGAATCCGACAAGGCGGCGGCGCCTTACGTCCTCGCGCTCGCGCGACGGTTCGAATCGCGCGTCACCGTGGCGCGGCCGCGGCGCGACGCGTCCCTGATGAGCGACGGGTCGCTCGAGGCGCGCCTCGAATACGCCCGCGGCGACAATGAGGCGCGGGACGCGCGGGCCCGGCAAATGCTCGAGGATTTCGGCGCACGCGCCAAGGCGGCCGGCGTGGAGGCCGAAATCCTAGGTTTTGACGATCCGAACAATCCCCAGCCTAGAGACGTGCCGCAATTCGCTCGCTGCTTCGCGCTCGTCGTCGTCGAGCAGGTCGAGCCGGGACAACCGCCGAACCTGAACGACTTGGCCGGCGCGGTCATCGCCGAAAGCGGACGCCCCGTGATCGTCGTGCCCGGCATACAGCGCGAGCCGGCGCGTTTCGAACGGATCGTCGTAGCCTGGGACGGCAGCGCGGCCGCCGGGCGCGCGATCGGCGACGCCGCGCCTTTGCTCGAACGCGCCGAACATGTCGAAATCGTCGCCGCGAACTCCGCGAGCGCATTGCAATTCGTCGTTTCGGGCGGCGAGCGCATCGCGCGCCAGTTCGCCCGGCGGGGCGTCGCGGCGAGTTTCCGGCGCATTCCCGGCGAAGGCGACCCCGCCAATATGCTGCTTTCCCACGCCGCCGACATGGGCGCGGACATGATCGTGGCGGGCGGCTATGGCCATTCGCGCATTCGCGAGGCGATCCTGGGCGGCGTGACGCGCACGCTGCTGGGCAGCATGACCGTGCCGGTGTTCTTGTCCCACTGAGCCGCGGTCGCAACGGCCGCGAGAACGCAAGGGATTGGCGATGGATTCGGACGTTGCGACGACAGCGGCTGCAGCCGCTCCCATGCCGCAAGCCCCGCCGAAGTGGGCGGATGCGTTCTGGCGCGGCGCGACCGTTCTCGACGGGCTGCTTCACGCTGCGCAAGGGCGCGCCTCGGGCGGCCTTTCGCCGATTGCGCAGGGGCTCGCCTATCTCGACTGGGGCGCCCATCTCGCCAATGGGCCGTTTCGGCGCGCGCAACTGGCCGCGGAGGCCGTCCGCGACGCGGTCCGGCTCGGCGACGCGATCATGGGCCAGACGGCGATCACGCCACGACCAGGCGACCATCGCTTCCAGGATCCCGCCTGGAGCCAGCCGCCGTTCAATCTCTACGCCCAGGCGTTCTTGCTCGCCGAGGAATGGTGGGCGGAGGCGGTGGCGGCCCCGCGGGGAATCAGCGAAGGCGATCGGCGCGTCGTCGCGTTCGGCGTGCGCCAATGGGTCGACATGTTTTCGCCCTCGAACGTGCCGTGGCTCAATCCGGAGATCATCCGCGCGACCCAGCAAACGGGGGGCGGCAATTTCCTCGAGGGGGCGGCGAACTTCGTCGCGGACGTCCGATCGGCGTTCCTCGGCGGCGGCGGCGCCGAGGCGTTCCACGTCGGGCGCGACGTCGCCGCCACTCCGGGCGCCGTCGTCCTGCGCAACGACCTAATCGAACTGATCCAATACACGCCGACGACGCCGCAAGTCGAACGCGAGCCGGTGCTGATCGTTCCGGCCTGGATCATGAAATACTATATCCTCGACCTGAAGCCCGAGGATTCCCTGATCCGCTACCTCGTCGGTCAGGGACACACCGTTTTCGCGATTTCCTGGCGCAATCCGACCGCCGAATTTCGTGATCTTTCGCTCGACGACTATCGCGTCAAAGGCGTGATGGCGGCGCTGGACGCGATCGGCGATATTTGCAAGGGCGCGAAGACCCAAGCGTGCGGCTATTGCCTCGGCGGCACCTTGCTGGCGATCGCCGCGGCGGCGATGGCGCGAGACGGCGACGACAGGCTGGCCGGCGTGACGCTGTTAGCCGCGCAAACGGATTTCACCGAGGCGGGCGAGCTGCAATTGTTCATCACTGAGGATCAGCTCGCCTTCCTCGACGACGTCATGCGCGCGCAGGGCTATCTCGACAGCAGCCAGATGGCGGGCGCCTTTCAGTTCCTGCGCTCCAACGATCTCATCTGGTCGCGACTGGTCAAGTCCTATCTCCTGGGCGAGCGCGAGCATCCGAGCGACCTCATGGCCTGGAACGCCGACGCGACTCGGATGCCGGCGCGCATGCACGGCCAATATCTGCGGCGCCTGTTCCTGCGCAACGAACTCGCCGAGGGCAAATTCCCCGCCGACGGCAGGCCGGTCGCGCTCAGCGATATCCGCGCGCCTCTGTTTGTGCTCGCGACGGAACGCGATCACATCGCGCCCTGGCGCTCGGTGCACAAAATCCATGTGCTCAACGACGCCGACATCACCTTCGTTCTCGCCTCGGGCGGTCACAACGTCGGCGTCGTGAGTCCGCCCGGACTGGCGAATCGGCATTTCTGGATCGGCCGCCGCGAACCCGGCGACCATTATGTCGGGCCGGACGAATGGCAGGCGAGCGCGGAGCGCCGCGAGGGCTCGTGGTGGCCGACCTGGTCCGCCTGGCTCGACGCGCGCGCCAGCGAGCGCGTCGAGCCGCCCGCGATGGGCTCGAAGCGGCATCCGCCGGTCGAGCCCGCGCCGGGCCAATATGTCCTGGAGCACTGAGGAACGTCGCGCCTGCCGGGGCCGGCGCGACGCGCCAAGGGTTATTTCTTGACCAGCGGGCAGGTCGAGTCGGCGAGCTTGCCGAAGGCCTCCTCGCCCTTCATCGTCTGAACGAGGCTGTAGAAGTCCCAGGGGCCCTTCGACTCCGACGGCTTCTTGACCTGCATGACGTACATGTCGTGCTGCAACAAGCCGTCGGCCCGGATCACGCCGTTCGAGGTGAACATGTCGTCGATCTTGGCCTTGTGCAGCTCGTCCATGACCTTGTCGGGATCGGTGGAGCCGGCCGCCTTGACCGCGTTCAGATAGGTCAGCGTAGCCGAATAGACCGCCGCTTGCGGCATCGTCGGCTCGCGGTTGGTCTTGGCGAAGAACCGCGTGGCGAAAGCGCGGGTCTTGTCGTTGAGGTCCCAATACCAGCCGTCCGTGAGATAGAGGCCCTGCGCGGCGTCGAGGCCGATGGCTTTGATGTCGCTAAGGAACACGAGCAGCGCCGCCGGCTTCATCGTCTTGGCGATGCCGAATTCATTGGCGGCCTTCAACGAATTGGAAAAGTCGGTGCCGGCGTTGGCGAGGCCGAGAACCTGCGCGCCCGAACTCTGCGCCTGCAACAAATAGGACGCGAAATCTGAGGTTCCGAGCGGCACGCGCACCGATCCGACCACCGATCCTCCGTTCGCCGTCACCACGCTGGCCGCGGCGTTTTGCAGCTGCGTGCCGAAGGCGTAGTCGGCCGTGAGGAAGAACCACGACTTGCCGCCCTCGTTGAGGACCGTCTTCGCCGTGCCGTTGCCCAGCGCGGTCGTGTCGTAGCCGTAATGCATGGTGTAAGGCGTGCAATCCTTGCCGGTGAGCGAAGCGCCCGCCGCGCCGATGGCGAAGAACGGGACCTTCTTATCCCTGACCGCCGCGTTGATGGCGAGGCTGACGCCGGTGTTCGAGCCCCCGAGCAACATCGTGAGCCCGTCCTGGTCGGCCCATTCCCGGAACTTCTGCACGCCTTGGTCCGGCTTGTTTTGATGGTCGTAGGTCAGCAGCTGGATCGGCTGTCCCAGCACCGAGCCGCCGAAATCCGCGATCGCCATTTTCACCGCTTCGACGCCGGTGGGACCGATCACGTCGGCGTAGGGGCCGGACATGTCGTCGATGTCGCCGATCACCACCTTATTGGCATCGGCGAACGCGCTCGCCGCGCAAATATACGCGCACAGCGCGCCCGCGAACGCCAATACAGTCTTGGCCCGTTTCATACTCGCTTCCTCCCTCGCCGATCAACGTTGCCTCGCCAGCGTGCGAGGGTCGATAATGGTGAGGTTATGTTGCGCTGCCGGGGCGCTCGTGGCAAGCCATGCGAAAGACGAATCCGCGCCGGCGGCCAGGGAAGGGGCGGCGACGGTCATCGGGCCGCTCGAACTCGGAACTGGTTGAGCTGCATCAATGATTTGGCGGTCGCCGGGCGCACATCCTTGCGCCCAAGAGCGCTGTCGCGGGAAGACATTCCCAATCGCGCGGCGGCGTCGGCGCGGCGACGAGGAGAATGGCCATGTTTGGGAAAATCTTGTTGCCCATCGATATCTCCGAACCGGAAATCGCCAAGGAGGCGATCGACGTAGCCGTGGGCATGGCCAACGCCTTCAACTCGAATATCCGGCTGATCCACGTGACGAGCCCCATCATCGTCGCTTCGCCGATGGCCGTGATCCCGCAGTCGGTTTACGACGAACTCGGCGTTTACGAGAAATCGGAACTCGAGCGAATGGCGGCGACGATCGACAGACCGAAAGAGACGCTCACGACCGTCGTGCGCATCGGCGGCGTCTATCCCGAATTGCTGGCCGAGGCCGCGGAATGGCAGGCCGATCTCATCATCGTGGGCGCGCACAAGCGCTCGATGGCGACCTACCTCCTGGGCTCGAGCGCCGCCGCCATCGTGCGCCACGCGTCCTGCACGGTGATGGTGGTGCGCAGCGGCAAGAAAGCCTCATTGCTTTAATTCGCGTGTGTCGCGGGTTCGCCGCGCCCGGAAAAGAAACCCATCAGAAGGAGAGAAATATGACCGCGACCGTCCGATCCGCGTTGAAGAAAGTGACGCTGCAAGCCGCGCGCTCGAAAGAATTTCCCGAGGGTTCGATGCGGCACGGCTATGAGTTCCTCGCGCCGCTGACGGAATCCGGACGGATCGACGTGGAGGCGTGGAAGGCTCGTCGCAGCGAATGTTTCGTGCATCGCTTCTGGGGCGACGAGCCGCCGCAGCGCGGCCTTCTGGCGCATCGCCCGGGCGGGCCCGGCGGCTCCACCTGGTCGTTCGAATACGAAACGGCCGCCTACCGCGGCGACGAGGAAGCCGGCTATCGCTTTGGCGACCATGTCTTCCGCGTCGGGGAATATGTCTCGATCCGCGAAGACGGCCAGCTCATGCCCTTCAAGGTCGTCGAGGTGGCCTGACCCACGCCGGCCTCGGCATGGGCGCGGCGCGCCGCGCTCACCTCGGCAGCACGGTCGCGCCCATCAGCGTCTCGTCGATCGCGGCGGCGCATTGGCGCCCCTCGCGGATCGCCCAGACGACCAGCGACTGGCCGCGCCGCATGTCGCCGCAAGCGAAGACCTTTTCATGACTGGAGGCGTAGCGCGTCGTGTCGGCGGCGACATTGCCGCGCGCGTCGAGCGCGACGGCGAGTTCGTTCAGCATCCCCTCGCGCGCCGGCGAGACGAAGCCCATCGCGAGAAGCACGAGATCGGCCTTCAACGGGAATTCGCTCCCCGCGATCGGCTGCATCCGCTCGTCGACGCGCACGCATTCGATTGCGGTCACGACGCCGTTCTCGCCCAGGAACGAGCGCGTCATCACCGCGAAATCGCGCTCGGCGCCTTCCTCGTGGCTCGATGACGTGCGCAGCTTCAGCGGCCAGTTCGGCCAGTTCAGCATCTTGTCTTCCTGCTTGGGCGGCATCGGCATGATTTCGAGTTGCGTCACCTTGAGCGCGCCCTGGCGAATCGAGGTGCCGATGCAGTCCGATCCCGTGTCGCCGCCGCCGATGACGACGACGTTCTTGCCGGCCGCTACGATCGGCTCGTTGGTCCCGATCGGTTCGCGGGAGACTCGGCGGTTCTGCTGAGGCAGGAAATCCATGGCGAAATGCACGCCGGCGAGGTCGCGGCCCGGCGCCGGCAGATCGCGCGGCGCCTCGGCGCCGCCGGCGAGAGCGACGGCGTCGTAGGAATCGACGAGCGACTTCGCGCCGACGTCGCGCCCGACGAAGACGTTGCAGTGGAAGATGACGCCCTCCGCCTTCATCTGCTCGACGCGCCGTTCGACGTGACGCTTTTCGAGCTTGAAGTCGGGAATGCCGTAACGCAACAGGCCGCCCGCCTTGGCGTGCTTCTCGTAGACGTGAACCTCATGGCCGGCGCGCGCGAGTTGCTGGGCGCAGGCGAGCCCCGCCGGTCCGGAACCGACCACGGCGACGCGCTTGCCGGTCGCGCGCGCAGCCGGCTCGGGCTTGATCCAGCCTTCGGCCCAAGCGCGGTCGACGATCGCGCATTCGATCGTCTTGATGGTGACGGGCGCGTCCTGGATGTTGAGCGTGCAGGACGCCTCGCACGGCGCCGGACAGACGCGGCCGGTGAATTCGGGAAAATTGTTCGTGCTGTGCAGGTTTCGCGCCGCTTCCTGCCAGTCGCCGCGATAGACCAGATCGTTCCAGTCCGGGATCTGGTTGTTCACGGGACAACCGTTGTGGCAATAGGGAATGCCGCAATTCATGCAGCGCGCCGCCTGGTTCCGCGTCGATTCCTCCGAGAGCGGAAGCACGAATTCGCGGTAGTGCCGAATGCGGTCGGAGGCGGGCGCGTAACGCCGATCCGTGCGGTCGATTTCTAGAAAACCCGTCACCTTGCCCATGCCGTCGTCGCCCTTAGATGCCACTCTGAATTTGATATTCTGACGCCGAGATCCACGGGACCTTACTTCGGCCTCACGCGCCCTTCTTCCCCCTCCCCCTTGTGGGGGGAGGGGATTTCCGTTCGCTTCTACAGCGAGGCGTCCGTCACTCGCGGTCGAAGTTCATTCAATTTCGGACGTATCGTTTCCACGACACCGTCGATGTTATGAAAAACCTCGTCGTTCGTGAACCTCAAAACAGAATTGCCGTTCGCCCGCAATATCTCATCGCTTCGCGCGTCCCTCGCAACTTCAGATTCCGTCGAATGCGTCGCGCCATCGACTTCGACGATGAGGCGCGCCTCGCAACAAGCGAAATCGACGACGAATCTAAAAAGCGCGACTTGCCGTCGAAATCGAAACCCCTCAACCCCGTGCCGACGAAGCGCCGTCCAAAATTTCTTTTCGGCCGAGGTCTGATCGCTTCGCAATTTTCGCGCCACGGGCGTCAATCGACTGGGCACAGCGCGAACCCCGCCGAAACCTCCCCTACGCGGGGGGAGGCGGCTTTCCCTATTCGCCCGCCGCCAGCAGGACTTCGCTCGACCGGCTCGCCGCCAATTCGGCGAGCGCGCGGCGATACTCGACCGGCATCACCTTGCGGAATTTGGGCAGCGTCGATTCCCAATTCTCCAGGATTTCGCGCGCCCGCGCCGAGCCGGTGTAGCGCGCGTGATTGGCGATCAATTGATGAAGGCGCTCCGCGTCGAAGCGGCTCATGTCGCTCATCACGTCGACGCGGCCATGGCCCTGCAGATCGCCGCCGGAATGATGGTGGCGCTGCATGACCTCTTCCTCGGCGGCCACCGGCTCCAGTTCGACCATCGAGAGATTGCACCGCTGGGCGAAATCACCGGATTCGTCGAGCACATAGGCGATGCCGCCGGACATGCCGGCGGCGAAATTGCGCCCTGTTTCGCCGATGACGACGACGATGCCGCCGGTCATGTATTCGCAGCCGTGATCGCCCGCTCCCTCGACGACGGCGATGGCGCCGGAATTGCGCACGCCGAAGCGTTCCCCCGCCACGCCGCGGAAATAGCACTCGCCGGCGATGGCGCCGTAGAGCACGGTGTTGCCGACGATGATCGAACGCTCGGGAACGAGCTTGACCGCCTCCTTGGGCGGATAGACGACGATGCGGCCGCCCGACAGGCCTTTGCCGACATAGTCATTGGCTTCGCCCTCCAATTCGAGCGTCACCCCCTTGGCCAGGAAGGCGCCGAAACTCTGGCCGGCCGTGCCCTTGAACTTGATGTGGATCGCTTCGTCGCGCAGGCCCGCGTGGCCGTAGCGTCGCGCGATCTCGCCCGACAGCATGGCGCCGGCCGAACGATCCGAGTTGCGGATCGCCATCTCCAGGCGGACGTGCTTGCCGTACTCGACGGCCTCACGGGTCTGGGCGATCAAGCGGCGGTCGAGCACATGATCGAGTCCGTGATCCTGCTCGGTGCAATGATGGACCGCATCGCTCGGCCACGGCGTCGGCTTGTAGAACAGCTTCGAGAAATCGAGCCCGCGCGCCTTGGCGTGGGCGACGAGCCGCGCCTTGTCGAGCATTTGGCTCTGGCCGATCAATTCGTCGAAGGAGCGATAGCCCATCGCGGCCATCTGCGCGCGCACTTCCTCGGCGACGAAGAAGAAGAAGTTGATGACGTGCTCGGGCTGGCCGACGAAGCGCTTGCGCAACACCGGATCCTGCGTGGCGACGCCGACGGGACAGGTGTTGAGATGGCACTTGCGCATCATGATGCAGCCGGCGGCGATCAGCGGCGCGGTGGCGAAGCCGAATTGGTCGGCGCCCAGCAGCGCGCCGATGACGACGTCGCGTCCGGTGCGCACGCCGCCGTCGACCTGCACGGCGATGCGCGAACGCAAGCCGCTCATCACCAGCGTCTGGTGGGTTTCGGCCAGGCCGATCTCCCACGGCGAGCCCGCATGCTTGATCGAAGTCAGCGGCGAGGCGCCGGTGCCGCCCTCGAAGCCGGAGATCGTCACGTGATCGGCCTTGCACTTGGCGACGCCCGCCGCGACCGTGCCGACGCCGACCTCGGAGACGAGCTTGACCGAAATCTGCGCCATCGGGTTGACGTTCTTGAGATCGTAGACGAGCTGCTTGAGGTCCTCGATCGAATAGATGTCATGGTGCGGCGGCGGCGAGATCAGCCCGACCCCTTGCGTCGAGTGGCGCACCTTGGCGATCACTGCGTCGACCTTGTGGCCCGGCAATTGCCCGCCTTCGCCGGGCTTGGCGCCCTGCGCCATCTTGATCTGGATCATGTCCGAATTGACGAGATATTCCGCCGTCACGCCAAAGCGGCCCGAAGCGACCTGCTTGATCGCCGAGCGCATCGAATCGCCGTTTGGCAGACGCTTGAACCGCTCGGGCTCCTCGCCGCCTTCGCCGGTGTTCGACTTGCCGCCGATGCGATTCATCGCGATCGCGAGCGTCGTGTGCGCCTCGCGCGAGATCGAGCCGAACGACATGGCGCCGGTCGAGAAGCGCTTGACGATCGACGCGGCGGGTTCGACCTCGGCGAGCGGCACGGCCTGTCGGCCGTCCTCTTGGGCCTCGCGCAGACGGAACAGGCCGCGAATCGTCAGGAGATGCTCGCTCTGCTCGTTGAGCAGCTTGGCGTAGGCGTCGTACTGGTCCTTGGCGTTTCCGCGCACCGCATGTTGCAGCAACGCGACGGTTTGCGGCGTCCAACAGTGGGCCTCGCCGCGCAGGCGATAGGCGTATTCGCCGCCGACCTCCAGCGCCGTGCGCAACACCGGCGATTCGCCGAACGCCTCGGCGTGGCGCAGCGCGGTTTCCTCGGCGATCTCGCAAAGGCCCGCGCCTTCGATCCGCGTCGCCGTGCCGAAGAAGAACTTGTCGACGAAGGCCCTGGACAGGCCGACCGCGTCGAAGATCTGCGCGCCGCAATAGGACTGGTAGGTCGAAATGCCCATCTTCGACATGACCTTGAGCAGGCCCTTGTCGATCGCCTTGATGAAGCGCTTGACGACTTCGTAAGCGCTGACTTCCTCGGGCAGATCCTTCGCCATCGCGGTCAGCGTCTCGAAGGCGAGATAGGGATTGATCGCCTCCGCGCCGTAGCCCGCCAGGCAGGCGAAGTGATGCACTTCGCGCGCCTCGCCAGTCTCGACGACGAGGCCGACCGCTGTGCGCAGCCCCTTGCGGATGAGGTGGTGATGCACCGCCGCGGTGGCGAGCAGGGCGGGGATCGGTATGCGATCCGGCCCAACCGCCCGGTCGGAGAGGGCGATGATGTTATAGCGGCCGAGCACGGCGGCCTCGGCGCGTTCGCAAAGGCGTTGCAGCGCCTCGTCCATGCCTGCGGCGCCGCGCTCGACGGCGTAGGTGATGTCGAGCGTCTTGGTGTCGAAGGAATCCTCGAAATGGCCGATACAGCGGATCTTTTCCAGATCCTCGTTGGTCAAGATCGGCTGGCGCACTTCGAGCCGCTTGCGCTTGGCGTTGCCGGCGAGGTCGAACAGGTTCGGCCGCGGCCCGATGAACGAGACGAGGCTCATGACGAGTTCCTCGCGGATCGGATCGATCGGCGGGTTCGTCACCTGCGCGAAGTTCTGCTTGAAGTAGGTGTAGAGCAGCTTCGACTTGTCCGACAGCGCCGAGATCGGGGTGTCGGCGCCCATCGATCCGACCGCCTCCTGCCCCGTCGTCGCCATGGGCGAGAGCAGGAACGCGAGGTCTTCCTGGGAATAGCCGAAGGCCTGCTGGCGATCGAGCAGGGACACGTCCGTGCGCGAGGCGCGCGGCTCGACGGGATTGAGGTCCTCGAGCACGATCTGAGTCTTTTCGAGCCACTGCCGGTAGGGATTGGCGCGCGACAACGACTGCTTGATCTCGGCGTTGGAGACGATGCGATGCTCGGTCAGATCGACGAGCAGCATCTTGCCGGGCTGCAGGCGCCACTTGGCGACGATGCTTTCCTCGGGAACGGGCAGCACGCCCATTTCGGAGGCGAGCACGAAGAGACCGTCGTCGGTGACGAAATAGCGGGCCGGCCGCAAGCCGTTGCGGTCGAGCGTCGCGCCGATCTGGCGCCCGTCGGTGAAGGCCATGGCGGCGGGGCCGTCCCACGGCTCCATCAGCGCGGCGTGATATTCGTAGAAATCGCGCTGCTCCTCGTCCATCAGCGGATTGCCGGCCCAGGCTTCCGGGATCAGCATCATCATGGCGTGGGCGAGCGAGTAGCCGCCGCGCACGAGGAATTCGAGCGCGTTGTCGAAGCAGGCCGTGTCCGATTGGCCTTCATAGGAGATCGGCCACAGCTTCGAGATATCGTTGCCGAACAATTCCGAGTCGACGCTGGCCTGGCGCGCCGCCATCCAGTTGACGTTGCCGCGCAACGTGTTGATCTCGCCGTTATGGGCGACCATGCGATAGGGATGGGCGAGCCGCCAGGACGGGAACGTGTTGGTGGCGAAGCGCTGATGGACCAGCGCGAGCGCGGTCTCGAAGCGCGGATCGAGCAGATCCTTGTAATAAGGCGCGAGCTGGTGAACCAGCACCATGCCCTTGTAGACGATCGTGCGGCACGACAGCGAGACTGGATAGTATTCGGCCAGACGCTCGCCGCAGGCGTAGACGCGATTGGAGATGACCTTGCGCAGGATGAACAGCCTGCGCTCGAAATCGTCTTCGTCGGCGATGTTCGGGCGCCGGCCGATGAAGATTTGCCGCTGAACCGGCTCGACCGCCTTCACCCGCTCGCCGAGGTCCGAATTGTCGACGGGAATGTCGCGCCAGCCGATGGCGGTTTGCCCTTCGGCGACGACGGCTTCCTCGACGATCGCTTCGACTTCGGCGCGCGCCGCCGCATCGCGCGGCATGAAGAATTGCCCGATCGCGTAATGGCCGGGCTCGGGCAGGTTCAGTCCCAGCCTCTCGCATTCGAGCGCGAAGAAGCCGTGCGGAATTTGCGTCAGGACGCCGCAGCCGTCGCCGAGCGTCGCGTCGGCCCCGGTGGCGCCGCGATGGTCGAGATTGGCGAGAATCTGCAAGCCCTTTTGCAGAATGGCGTGCGACTTGCGGCCCTTCATGTCGGCCACGACGCCGACGCCGCACGAGTCGCGCTCGTTGGCCGGATCGTAAAGACCCTGGGCGCGGGGCAGCAGGGGATCGGCGCCGCGCGCCGCGGGCGCGCTGGTCGTGGGGGCGGGCGAAGCGCCAAGCGCGTCGCGGCCTTGCTGGATTTCCTGGGTCCTGGCGTTCATTTCTCCACTCCCCCGCACAGTCGCGCTCCAATCCGACCGTCGTTCGTGAACTATTTGATGGCTTATATTGGACAAGTGCGGCTGCGAAAGCGTGACAGCCGTGACGGCTTCACGCGGCGGGTTTTTTTCGATCCGTTTTGATCGGTGCGTCCGACATCGCTCTTCGCCTTGTGTCGGTCAGACCGGTAAATGGTCAGCACGACTGTCCTATCTTGCGTGACGATGCCAGAAACGTTCGCCGGATACAAGACGCCGGCGAGCGTCGAAGCGAGTTTTTTTGGTAAACCGTTTCCGTTAGGGAGATTGCCAAGCGATCGTCGGGCGGGCATGAAAGCGGGTCGCGGCGGAATCCCGCGACGAGGCCCAGGCGAATGAACTTTGCGAGCGACAATGGCGCGGGCGTGGCGCCGGAAATTCTCGAGGCGATCGTCCAGTCCAGCCGCGTCAACGCGCCGGCCTATGGCGCCGACGATTACACCGCGCGCGCCGAGTCGCGTCTCGGCGAAATTTTCGAGCGCCGCGTCTCCGCCTTTCTCGTCGCCACCGGCACGGCCGCCAACGCGCTGGCGCTCGGCGCATTGGTGCGCCCGTGGGAGACCGTCTTCTGCCACGAGGAAGCGCATATCCAGGAGGACGAGTGCGGCGCGCCCGAGTTCTTCACAGCGGGAGGAAAGCTCGTCGGCATTCCCGGCGCCGCGGGAAAGATCGCCCCCGACGCGCTGCGCGAAACGCTGAGTCGGTTTCCGCGCGGGCAGGTCAAGACGACGCAGCCTGCCGCGCTGTCGCTCAGTCAGGCGAGCGAAGCGGGCACGATCTATCAACCCGACGAAATCGCCGCGCTCGCCGCGATCGCGCGCGAGGCGGGCCTCGTCGTCCATATGGACGGCGCGCGCTTCGCCAACGCGGTCGCCTCGGCCGGCGTCTCGCCGGCCGCCATGACCTGGCGCGTCGGCGTCGACGCGCTGTCGCTCGGCGCGACGAAGAACGGCGGGCTCGCCTGCGAGGCGGTGATCTTTTTCGATCCCGACAAGGCCGCCGGCTTCGCCTACCAGCGCAAGCGCGCGGGGCAAACGCTGTCGAAGGGCCGGTTCCTCGGCGCGCAAATGGAGGCCTATCTGACGGGCGGGCTTTGGCTCGAGCTGGCGCGGCGCGCCAACGCCGCCGCCGCGCGTCTCTCGCAAGGGCTCGTCTACGCGCCGGGCGTGCGCTTGGCGTGGCCGACGGAGGCCAATGAGGTCTTCGTCATCGCGCCGAGCGAACTCGCGTCGAGATGGCGCGCCGCCGGGGCGAAATTTTACGATTGGAGCTCGCGCTCGATCGCGCCTGAACAGGCCCCGCGCGCGGGGGAGGCCATGGTGCGGCTCGTCACGTCGTTCGAAACCAGCGAGCGGGACGTCGACGCTCTGATCGGCATTGCCGCCGCGCCGCACCGCCGCCGCAATTCTTAGAGAAGAGTCGGCGGTCTGGGGCGCGGTACGGGAGTTCGGGAGCATGATCGACAGTCAGAGCGCCGCGTGGAAGCTGAGGCGCTTCGCGCATTTCGCGGCGGCGGCCGCGGTTCTCCTCGCAATATCGCCTGCGGCCAAGGCGCAGGGCCTATTTTCGTTCTTCGGCGGCGGAGCGTCGCCCTACGAGATCGAACGCCGGCTCGACGCCGGCGGCTATACGCTCACCGGCCCGCTGGTCCGTCGCGGCGACGTCTATCTCGCCGATGTCGCGGCGGGACGAGGCGACTTCGAGCGCCTGGTGATCGACGCCGAGACGGGGCGCATCATGCAGCGGTTTCGCGCTCGGCCGGCGGGCTGGCGCGACGCCGCTCCGCGCGATTGGGATCAAGATGGGCCGGATGGGTGGGATGCGGCGCCGCGCCCGCCCGCTGGAATCGATCGGCCGGCGCCGCGTGAGACGCTCGATCTTCCCAGCGCTCGCTCAGAACCGCCGGCCTCGATCCGCCAACAATTGGCCCGCGGCGACGATGCGGCGAAGCCGAACGTCATTCTCGCTCCCAGCGTCGCGCGCGCGACTTCGTCCGATGTGACCAAGAAACCCAAGCCGTCCGACGCCAAGCGCAAGGTCGTGGCTCCCGCGCAGGCCGCCAAGTCGGCCGATTCGCCGGCGCCGCCGCCCGCCCAGGGCGCCCAATCCGCCGCCGCGCCGCCGCCCATCGCGGTCGCCGTGACGCCGCCGGCGGCGAACGCGGCGCCCCCCGCGAACCCCCCGCCGTCCCTGGCCGCCAAGGCCGACGTCGCGCCGGCGCAAGCCGCCCCGATGCCGGCGCCGAGCGTCGCGGCGACGGCCAAAGCCGACGCGGGGGCCGGCGTCGTGGCGACGAAATCGCCGCCGCCCGCCGAAACGCCGGACGCGCGTGAGCCGACGAAATCGAAGGCGGTGAACGATCTGCCGGTGACGCCGCTGGATTGAACGAAAAAGGGCGCCCCTCGGGGCGCCCTTCGCATTTCAAGCCGCGGCTGAGCGGCGCTCCGTCAAGCGGCCTGTTTGGCCGCGGGCGTGACGTCGATCGTCTTGCCGACGGTCTGAATCGCGATCGTGCGCGGCTTCTGGGCTTCGGGAACTTCGCGCACGAGGTCGATGTGCAGCAGTCCATTCTCGCAGCTCGCGCGAGTCGCCGCGACATGGTCGGCCAAATGGAATCGGCGCTCGAAGGCGCGCGCGGCGATGCCCTGATACAGCATATCGCGCTTTTCGCCGCCGTTCTTCTGTTGCGCGTCCTTGGCACCGCGCACGGTCAGCGTGTTCTCGCGGGTTTCCACGGCGAGTTCGTTTTCGCCGAAGCCGGCGACGGCCAACGTGATGCGATAGGCGTTTTCGCCCGTCCGTTCGATGTTGTAGGGGGGATAGGCGGGCGCGCCCGTATCGAGTCCGGCGCTCTTGTCGAGCAGCGACAGCAATCGGTCGAAGCCGATCGTGGAGCGGTAAAACGGCGAAAGATCATAGTTCAGCATGACCACATCCTCCTTTTGAAGCGACATGACCGCCCGCGCCCCGTTCTGGCGGTGCGGGCGAGAAGCGCGTCCCCGAGGGGACCGCGCCGATCCGAATCTGGTGACGCACAGGCGCGGCGCAAGGGGCGATAGGCCGCAAAGCCGCAAAAATGCTTCGTTCGAGCGTTATTGCGCGTCGCCCGGCCGCTCGGTATATCCGACGCGCCGACCACCGGACCCGCACGGGAACACAAGGACCGAAACATGAAACGCGCTCTTTCGCGGATGGCGATCACATTGATCGTGCTCGGCGGCGTCTTTGCCGCGCATGCGGCGATGCGCACCGAGGAGGACGACAAGCCGCCGAAGCCTCTGCCGCCGCAACAGAAGAACTTTCCGCTCGACCAGACCTGGTCGCTGCGCGAACTCAACGGCAAACCGATCGCCTCGACGCTCGACGTCAGCCTCAAGATCGACAGCGCGCTGCGCGGTTCGGGCTTCACCGGCTGCAATTCGTGGTCGGCGACGATGTATCCGGTCAAGGATCAGCATCTCTTGGTCGGTCCTTACGCCCTGACCAAGAAGCAATGCGACAAGGACACGATGGCGATCGAGTTCGGCTTCCTGTCGGCGCTGATGGCGCAGCCGACCTGGGATCTCGTCAACGGCGAACTCGTCATCAAGGGGCCGCGCGGCGCGCTGCGGCTGGTTCGCTCGCTGTAATCCGACCGCCGGCGGCGGCGCTTACTCCGCCGCCTCCGCCGCCACGATCGTCGCCGGCCCGCCGACCTGCGGCGTCAGCGCGATGCGGCGTTTATGGAAGGCGGCGAGGGTCGAGCGGTGGCCGATGGACACCAGGGTCGTCTCAGGCAGCGTTCGCGCGATGGCGCGATAGAGATCGGCCTCGCTCTTTTCGTCGAGCGAGGCGGTCGCTTCGTCGAGAAACAGCCAGTTGGGCGCGGCGAGCAGCGCCCGCGCGACCGCGAGCCGCTGCTGCTCGCCGCCCGAGAGGCGCATTTGCCAATTGTCGCTTTCGTCGAGCTTGTCGGTGAGCGCGGGCAGGCCGGCGTCCGTCAGGGCGCCGCGCAACGTCTCGTCGGAAAACGCGGCGGCGCTCGCGGGATAGGCGAGGGCGTCGCGCAGCGGTCCGATGGGGATATAGGGCCGCTGCGGCAGCAGCATGACGCGTGCGGCGGCCGGTTCGCTGATCGTGCCGCGGCCGAACGGCCAGATGCCGGCGATGGCGCGAAACAGCGTCGACTTTCCCGAACCGGACGGCCCGACGAGCAACGTCGGTTCGCCGGCTGTGAAGGCGAGATGGTCGATGCGCGCCAGGGCGCGGCCGTCGGGCAGCGCGAGGGACAGATCGTCGATGGCGATATCGGTCGCGGCGGCGGGCGCGACGAGGGCGTGGGGCGCGCGAGCGCCGGCCTCCTCGGCGCGGGCGATCGCTTCGTCGAACGTCGCCAGACGTTCGAACGTCGCGCGAAAATCCGCGAGGCCGATGTAGTAGGTCACAAAGAAATTCATCGATTCATTGACGGCGTTGAAAGCGGCGCCGACTTGATTCAGCGCGCCCATGCTGATCTTGCCGAGAAAATAAAACGGCGCCGCCACGACATAGGGAATGAGCACGGAGGCTTGCCCGTAACTGCGGGTGAAGACGGTCAGCCATTTCCGCACTTTCACGATGCGCATGTAATTGCCGTACACGTCGCCGAACCGGGCATTGGAGGCTGTCGTTTCGCAGGACTCGCCGTTGAGAAGGGCGATCTGCTCGCTGTATTCCCGCGCCCGCGCGAGCCCGAAACGGAAGTTCGCCTCGAAACGCTGTTGGGCGAAATAGAGATTCGTCAGCGACCGCCCGATCGAATGCGTCACCGCGGTTCCCAGGCCGGTGTAAATCAACGCGACCCAGAACAAGACTCCGGGAATGACGAGCGCCAAGCCTGGCAGCGTAACCCCCGACGACAACGTCCACAGAACAATCGCATAGGAGACCAGCGAGGTCAGGTTTTGCAGCGCGACCACGGAATAATTGTAGAGGCCGGCTCCGCTTCCCGTACTGCCGGTGCCGTCGATGAAGGCGTAAATGTCCTGCGAAATGCGTTGATCCGGGTTGTCGGTGACCCCGCCTTCGAGCAGCATCTTGTAGTGCACGCCCTGACGCAACCATCGCGCCGTGTAATCGGAGGTCAACCATCGCCGCCAGCGGATGACGAAGGTCGAAGTGACGACATATTCGAGCGTGTAGCTCGCGACCAAAACGGCGACGACCGGCGTGAACACGAGGAGCAGCTGACGCCAGAATTCGCCCTGATCGGAGTTCTTCAAAGCGTTGGTGAAATCGGCGCGGAAATAGGACAGCCGCACGTCGAGCGCGACTTCGATCTGATTGATGACGATGAGAAAGACGAGGCTCGCCGTGGCGAGCTTGTTTTGCGCGACGACGATGGCGGGCAGCGGCCAGACCTTGGTTTGCGTCGGCGCGGTCGCGTTGAAATAGCGGTCGACGATGTTCATCATCCGGTCGACGAGCGGAATGAAGGAAATCGCGTAGACCAGCACGCCGAACAGCGCGACCGCGAACGCCAGGCTATCGGGCAGCGTGTACGCCTCGTAGCCCGCGGGCCATAGGCCCATCCGGTCGATCAAGAAGGCGATGCCGAAGACGATGGTTTCGATCGCGAAGATCGCCTTGAAAATCTTCAGGAACGTCGAAAGAGACGTCGAGAGGAACGCCGTGAGCGCGCTCGCGGCGGCGGCGGCGGCGAGCAGGAACGTCATCGTGTCGGGCTGCTTGAGCCCGACGAGGAGCGCAGCGAGCGCGAAGGCGGCGACGGCGAGGCTCAAGGTTCGCATGGGACAGGGACCACGAGATTGTGCGGGGAACGACGAAGGACGCGGACGAAGGACGCGAATGCGCACTAGCAGACCGGCCGGCGCAAAAGAAGGGCGCGCGCGCTCCCGTTCCATGAATTCTTGGCAAGGTTCGTCCAAAGGGAGAAAAGCGCGGCGGAAGCCGCGCAGCCCTGCAATGTATACAGTCTGCCGGAAAATCTCGGCCACCTTTGGCCAGCGTTAGCTTGCGCGGCGTATCGACGACGCCCGACGATCGGAGGCGCGCATTCCCACGCACCACCGGGACGGGCAGAAAACAACAGATTGGCGCTTGTTTCGGCGCTGCGGCGGCCTGGCCGGCGCGCGTCTTCGCCGAACGGGAGCGCGCTCGCGCAGCGGAAAATTGACAAGCAAGAAATACAGATAGTATACATCAGGAAAACGGAGGGAACCCCGATGGCCGCCAATCCGCCATTTCCTTTGAATGCCTGGTACGCTGCGGCCTACGACTGCGAGGTGCGGCGGGAGCTGCTGGCGCGCACGATATGCGGCAAGAAGATCGTTCTCTACCGTCGTCGGGACGGCTCCGCCGCGGCGCTGGCGGACGCTTGCTGGCATCGCCTGCTGCCGTTGTCCCTGGGGCGCCTCGAGGGCGACGAGGTGGTCTGCGGCTACCACGGGCTGGCGTTCGACGCGCGCGGCCGCTGCACATTCATGCCCTCGCAGGAGACGATCAACCCCTCGGCCAGCGTGCGCGTCTATCCCGTTGTCGAGCGTCACCGTTTCCTCTGGATATGGCCGGGCGATCCGGCGCTCGCCGATCCCGCCGCGATTCCCGACCTGCACTGGAACCACGATTCGGCGTGGGCGGGCGACGGCAAGCTCATTCCCGTCAAATGCGATTACCGGCTCGTCGTCGACAATCTGATGGATCTCACTCACGAGGCCTTCGTCCACGGCTCGAGCATCGGCAATCGCGCGGTCGCCGAGGCGCCGTTCGACGTCACCCATTCCGATCGCTTCGCCACCGTCACGCGCTGGATGCGCGACATCGATCCGCCGCCGTTCTGGGCCGGCCAGCTCGGCAAGCCCGGCAAGGTCGACCGCTGGCAGATCATCCGCTTCGAAGCGCCGTGCACGGTGACCATCGACGTCGGCGTCGCGCCGGCGGGCAGCGGCGCGCCCGAGGGCGACCGCTCTCAGGGCGTCAACGGCTTCGTGCTCAATACGATAACGCCCGAGACCGACCGGGCCTGCCATTATTTCTGGGCGTTCGCGCGCAACTACCGGCTCTCCGAGCAGCGCCTCACCAGCGAATTGCGCGAAGGCGTCTCGCGCATCTTCCGTGAGGACGAATTGATCCTGGAGGCGCAGCAGCGGGCGATCGACGATCATCCCGATCACGTTTTCTACAACCTCAACATCGACAGCGGCGCGATGTGGGCGCGGCGACTGATCGACCGGATGATCGCCTCGGAGCAGGCCCCGAGGATGGCGGCCGAATGAGCGCGCCGATCTCCGACAAGGATGCCGCGCCGCAGACCGTGAAGGCGCTGCTGGCGCTGCGCGAGCGCATTCTCGCCGGCGCGTTGAGGCCCGGAGAGCGCATCTCCGAGCTGAGCGCGGTCGAGCAACTCGGCGTTTCGCGCACGCCGGTGCGCGCGGCGCTGGCGCGGCTGGAGGAGGAGGGGCTGCTCGAAACGATTCCCTCGGGCGGCTATTCCGTGCGCTCGTTCAGCGAAGCGGACATATTCGATGCGATCGAAGTCCGCGGCGTGCTGGAAGGCGCCGCCGCGCGCATGGCGGCCGAGCGCGGCGTCCCCCAGGCGCAAATGGCGCCGATCAAGGATTGCGTCGCCACGCTCGACGATCTGGTGCGCCGGCCCGATCTCGGCGTCGAAGGCTTCTCGAACTACGTGCGTCTGAACGCGCGCTTTCACGCGCTGCTGTTGCAATTGGCGGCGAGCCCGGCGCTAAGCCGATTGCTCGAGCGCGCGCTCGCCTCGCCCTTCGCCTCGCCGAGCAGCTTCGTCATGGCGCAATCGGTTCTGCCGGAATCGCGCGTCATTCTGACGATCGCGCAGGAACATCATTGCGCCGCGGTCGACGCGATCCAGAGTCGCGAAGGCGCGCGCGCCGAAGGGATCATGCGCGAACACTCGCGCCTCGCCCATCGCAATTTGCAACTCGCGCTGCGCAACCGGGAAAGCTTTGCGCTGGTGCCCGGCGCGGCGCTGATCCGCCGCAGCGCGGACGTCTGAATTCGCGGGGAGGCCGAGAGCATGCGCGCCGAACATGTCTGGACCGACGCCACGGTGCGCGCGACGAGCGCGCTCGCGCGCGACGTGCTCGCCCTAGAGATCGCGCCGCTCGATGGCGCGAGGCTGTGGAGTCCCGGCGCCCACATCGACGTTTCCATCTTGGTCGGCGCCCGCGCGGAGGTTCGCTCCTATTCGCTCGTGGGCGAATGGAACCCCGCGCGCTATCGGATCGCGGTCAAGCGTCAGCCGCAGGGGCGGGGCGGCTCGGCCTATATGTGGTCGCTCGAGCCCGGCGCGCGCCTGACCGTCGGCGCGCCCAACAACCGTTTCGAACTGGCCCACGACAGCCCCGATTATCTGCTCGTCGCCGGCGGCATCGGCATCACGCCGATTCTGGGGATGGCGTCGAGCCTTGCCGCGAGCGGCGCGAATTTTCGCGTTCTCTATGGCGTTCGTTCGCGCGCGGACCTCGCGCTGGCCGACGAAATCGGCGCGGCGGTCGGCGATCGGCTGGAGATCTTCGTATCCGGCGAGGGGCGTCGGATCGAGGCGAGCGCCGAGATCGCTCGGCTCGGCGCGGGGGGCGAGCTCTACCTCTGCGGGCCGCTCGGGATGATCGAGGATTTCCGCCGGGCATGGGGCGCCTCGGGCCGTCCGCCGAGCGCCTTTCGCGTCGAGACTTTCGGCTCCAGCGGCGCCTTCGCGCCCGAACCGTTCCGCGTGCGCGTTCGAGGACGAGAAATCGAGGTCGCCGTGCCGCGCGATCGCTCGATGCTGGACGCGCTCGAAGCGGCCGGCGTCGAGATCGTGGCCGACTGCCGCCGCGGCGAATGCGGCGTGTGCGCCGTCGACATCATCGACGTCGAGGGACGCATCGATCATCGCGACGTCTTTCTGAGCGACCATCAGCGCCGCGACGGGCGCAAGATGTGCCCATGCGTTTCGCGCGCGTCCGGCCAGATCGCGATCGACGTCGGTCGGCGCGAGGATTGAAGCGTCGCCGCCATCTGCCCAAACGAAAAAGGGGAGGCCTAACGGCCTCCCCCGGTTCTTGAATCGGCCAAGCGCCGATGGGGATGGATCAGAAATCCATGCCGCCCATGCCGCCGCCGCCGCCGCCCATCGGCATCGCCGGCTTGTCCTTCGGCACTTCGGCGACCATCGCCTCGGTGGTGATCAGCAAGCCCGCGACCGAGGCCGCGTCCTGCAGCGCCGTGCGCACGACCTTCGAGGGGTCGATGATGCCGGCTTCGAGCATGTCGACATAGGTGTCGGTCTGCGCATTGAAGCCGTAGGTCTGCGACTTGTTGTCGAGGATCTTGCCGACGACGATCGAACCTTCGCCGCCCGCGTTCTCGACGATCTGGCGGATCGGCGCTTCCAGGGCCTTGAGGACGATGTGGATGCCGGCCTGCTCGTCGGCGTTGTCGCTCTTGAGCTTGGCGACCGCCGCCTTGGCGCGCAGCAACGCGACGCCGCCGCCCGGAACGATGCCTTCCTCGACAGCCGCGCGGGTGGCGTTGAGGGCGTCGTCGACGCGGTCCTTCTTCTCCTTGACCTCGACCTCGGTCGCGCCGCCGACGCGGATCACCGCGACGCCGCCCGCGAGCTTGGCCAGACGCTCCTGGAGCTTCTCCTTGTCGTAGTCCGAGGTGGTCTCCTCGATCTGCGCCTTGATCTGGCCGACGCGGGCTTCGATGTCGCTCTTCTTGCCGGCGCCGTTGATGATCGTGGTGTTCTCCTTCTCGATGCGCACGCGCTTGGACTTGCCGAGCATCTGAAGGGTCACGTTCTCGAGCTTGATGCCGAGATCCTCGGCGATCATCTGGCCGCCGGTGAGGATCGCGATGTCCTCGAGCATCGCCTTGCGGCGATCGCCGAAGCCGGGCGCCTTGACGGCCGCGACCTTCAGGCCGCCGCGCAGCTTGTTGACGACGAGCGTGGCCAGAGCCTCGCCCTCGATGTCCTCGGCGATGATGACCAGCGGCTTGCCGGTCTGCACGACCGCCTCGAGCACGGGCAGCATCGGCTGCAACGACGACAGCTTCTTCTCGTGGATGAGAATGTAGGCGTCTTCGAGCTCGGCGATCATCTTCTCGGCGTTGGTGATGAAATAGGGCGAGAGATAGCCGCGGTCGAACTGCATGCCCTCGACGACGTCGAGTTCGGTCTCGAGGCTCTTGGCCTCCTCGACCGTGATGACGCCTTCGTTGCCGACCTTCTGCATCGCGTCGGCGATCATCTTGCCGATCGACTTGTCGCCGTTCGAGGAGATCGTGCCGACCTGAGCGACTTCGGCCGAGTCCTTGATCTTCTTGGAGCGCTTGGCGATGTCCTTGACCGCCTCGGCGACCGCGAGATCGACGCCGCGCTTGAGGTCCATCGGGTTCATGCCGGCGGCGACGTATTTGGCGCCTTCCTTGACGATCGCCTGGGCGAGCACCGTGGCGGTCGTGGTGCCGTCGCCGGCGGTGTCGTTGGTCTTGGAGGCGACTTCGCGCACCATCTGCGCGCCCATGTTCTCGAACTTGTCCTCAAGCTCGATTTCCTTGGCGACGGTGACGCCGTCCTTGGTGATGCGGGGGGCGCCGAACGACTTGTCGAGAATGACGTTGCGGCCCTTGGGGCCGAGCGTCACCTTGACCGCGTTGGCGAGGATGTCGACGCCGCGCAGCATCTTGTCGCGCGCGTCCGTGGAAAAACGTACGTCTTTGGCAGCCATGTTGTTCAATCTCCTGGCCCGTCGCGGGCCCAATGTCATTCGTGAGCGGTGAGGAGCCGGATCAGGCGATCACGCCCATGATGTCGGATTCCTTCATGATCAGGAGATCCTGACCGTCGATCTTGACTTCGGTGCCGCTCCACTTGCCGAACAGCACCTTGTCGCCCTTCTTCACGTCGAGCGGCGTCAGCTTGCCGTTTTCGTCGCGACCGCCGGGGCCGACGGCGATGATTTCGCCCTCTTGCGGCTTCTCCTTGGCGGTGTCCGGGATAATGATGCCGCCCTTCGTCTTCTCCTCGCCTTCGAGGCGACGGACGACGACGCGGTCATGCAGGGGACGGAATTTCATGAGATTTGCTTCCTATCTCGCGTTCGCCGGCGCATGGAATCCACGCCGGCCGGTTGAGTTGGGTGCGAAGCGCCGTTAGCACTCATCTAAACAGAGTGCTAACGGCCGCCGCTGAGATAAGGGGCGGGGCGGGAGGCGTCAAGGGGGCGCGCGCGCGGGAGACGCGCGGCTGGGAAAATTTCTTGGCTTTGGTTTACGTCGGAACGCGATCCGCATTCGCGCTTCGGCCGAGCGCGCTCCGCGCTCTTCTCACGGCCTTTCGATCAGCCGCCTTGCGTCGTCGCGCAGCGCCTTGCGGGTGTCGTCGCGGCTATAATGCATATGGCCTCCGCCGTAGACTTTCAGGATCAGCCGTCCGGGCGCGCCGTAGTCGGGGATTTGATCGAGCATGAGTTTCGTGGCGAAATAAGGCGTCTGCAGGTCGGTCAGGCCATGGCTGATCAGAACGCGGAAATTCGGATCCAGCGCCAGCATTTGCCGCAAAGCCGTGATGGATTCCGGCGCGTTGAGCTTGCCGCCCCAGTCCCAATGCCCCGCGACCGATTCGTTCAGCAACTCATAGCGATCCTCGACCTTCCAAGCCAATTTGCGCTCGTAGAGGTCCGTGACCGCGCTCGAAAACGGGCCGTCGAAACCGGACGCGACCGGATCGAGAGAATGGCTCCGGGCCTCGGTCGGGAACGGATCGTAAGCGTCGATGGAGGCGTCGTAAAAGGCGAGCACCTTGCCCTGCGCGCGTTCGAATTCATGCAGGAATTCGTCTTTTTCGATGTGGCCGCCCAACCGCCGCAGGATTTGCGGGTCCATGCCCGTCAGAGCTGCGACGCGCTGCTCCATCCGTTCCACGGCCGCATGGTCGCGCGGGCCGCGCAGCCAGTCCTGCAAATAGTCCCCGACCGCATAGGCCTCCACGTCGGTGAGATCGCCTGGGGTCACCGGCCCCTTCTTTTCCCGATAGGCCGCCGCATAGGAGGGCAGGCGCGTCAGCAGCGTGAAAGGCTCGCTCGGGCCGCCGATATAGGCGCCGAAATCCAGCACCGGCGAAATCAGGATCAGGCCGCTGACGCCGACGCCCTGGGCCGTGGCGAGATTTTTCGCCAGGCGAGGGCCGCGAAAGCCGCCGTAACTCTCGCCGACGATGAACTTCGGCGAGATGAGCCGCTCGTTGGCGGTGAGCCAGCGGCGGATGACGACGCTCAAGGCGTCGACGTCGCCGTCGACCGACCAGAGCTTTTTCTTCGCCTCCTCGCCGGGCGCGACGATTTTGCTATAGCCGGTCCCCGGCGGGTCGATGAAGACGAGATCGGTGAAGTCGAGCCAAGTCTCCGCGTTGTCGACGAGGACCGGCGGCGAGGAGGGCGACAAGTCGTTCATCGGCAGGCGCCAAGGGCCAAGCGCGCCCAATTGCAGCCAGGCCGAGCCCGAGCCGGGTCCGCCGTTGATCGCGAAAGTCACCGGGCGCTTGGCCGAATCGGCGCCGTCGAGCTGGTAGGCCACATAGGCGATCTCGGCTTGCGGCGCGCCGTTGTCGTCGGCGAGGCGGAGCGACCCGGCGGTCGCCTTGAACGAGAGGCTGCGGCCTGCGACGTTCAGCGTGAATTCGGCGGTCGAATCCGCGGGGAGCCGAGGCTTTTCCGATGGCGCCGCTCTTGTTTCTCTTGCAACGGGCTCCGCAGACTTGACGGGCGTCTCCTGCGCCAGGCCGCGGGGCAGGGCGGCGAGGAGGGCGAAAACGATGAGCGGGAAAAACGAGCGTCGCGCCATCCGCATGTCCGACCTCTTCATTTCCCCAGGAGCATTTCACGCCGAGGCGGGGAAAGGCGCCGCGGACGACGGATCGGCGGCGCCCGGGTCGGCAGTCGGACCGGCCCGCCCGCCGTCACCGCGCTTTCGGCGGCGCCGGAGCGAGCGCGGGCCGGCGCGACGACATCACTCTCGAAGCGGCGAACGCCAGCGCCAAACCGATCGCCACGATGACGATCGACATCAGCGGGCGCACCGTGAACCACGCGATCGCGACCATCAGCGGCCCCAGCGCGAGAGTCAGAACGAACGACGCCAACCCGGCGCCGACGCCGACGAGGGACCCTAGGAAGGGGATGACGGCGGCGAGCGCGGAAAGCGGAGAAAACGCCAGCGCGAGGCCGATCCACATCGCGCCGAGCGCGACCCCTCGGATGATCCAGGTCATGACCGCATTCTCGCTCTCCGCCTGCTTGAACATCTGCGCGGCGTCGAGCTGGCCGGGATCGATGATGTAGAGCGTTCCGCCGGCTTTCGTCTGATAAGGGGCGAGGCTGGCGCCGGCCTGCCGCGCGATGGCGCTGACGGGGCCGTTCGGCGCCAGAGAATAGGAAATCTTGAGATCGCCGATCCGCGGGTCCGCGGGATTGGCGCCGACGTAGATCGCGCCGTCGACGACTTGCTCATGGGGCGTCTGCCCGGATTGGGCCGCCAGACTCGAAGGATCGACGTCGAACCGCGCCCCGTCGCCCAACTGGCCGATGAGGTCGGCGGGCAGCGCGAACGCGCCGAGCTTGGCGTCGCCGGCGGCGAATTCCCGCCCGGCGAAAGCCATCGGCGGATTGGCGTGGCCGCCCGGCTGGCGGAACGCGCTGGAATCGTTGCGGCTGCTCTTCCACTCGCGCGAATACGCATAGGTTGTCACCGTCTCCTGGCCGCCGCCGAGCTTGTTGCGCGTCTCCGAATGTTCGTCCTGGCGCCACTGGTACATCTCGACGGCGCGCACCAGCTTCAGCCCGTTCGCCTTGACCGGGAATTGCGGGTCGACGAGCGGCGCCGTGGCGCTCGCCGCTCCCATCAAATGCACGAGCTTGCCGTCGTCGGCCGGATCGACCTTGCCGGCGTCGACGCTGATCACCGCTCCCGCGCCCTCGGCGAGGGCGCGCGCGGTGTCGACCGCGCGGCCCTCGTTCCAGAAAATTCCGACGATCGAGGCGATGACCAGAATGAACCCGATCAAGGCGCCGACGAACGAATTGATGATCCGCTGCAGCCAGGACGTCGACGTCGTTTCGGTGAAACTGTCGCTCGTCGTGGTCGACAGGACGTCGCCGAGACCGGGGTCGATCGGACCGCCAGGGCCGGAATTTCCAGCGTCGCTCATGTCTTGCCGGCCCCCGCCGCGCGCTTGCCGAAAACGGCCGCCGATTCGGTCGGCGTTTTCCGTAGGCGATCGTTCCTAGCGGAAACGTGCGACGTTTCGATGGATTTGGCAAGGCGGAGGGCGGGCGCGCTGGGGGGAGTGATACGGTTTCTGAGCACTCGCAACTGTTGTCATGCCCGCGCCTGTCGCGGGCATCCACACCGTGAGACTGCTTCCTCCCATGAGGAAGAGGCTAAGGATGTGCGGCTTTTCGTCTGGCGAAGCGGCGTGACCGCGTGGATGATCGGGACAAGCCCAGTCATGACGACTCATCTATTCCGGGTCTTCGTATCAGTCGACCTCTCTAAAGACGATTAGGTCGTTGGCGCGCCGCATGCTCAAACGATTGAAAGCTTTTGCTCAATGATCAAGCGCGGCGTGGTCGGGACACTAAACAAAATCAGCAAAAAATGTCTGCCGCCGTATGTTGCCAAATTTCAGTTTCGTTGTGATAATCGCTTGAGCGCGGATATCTTTGGACCAGCGACGTCTGGAATGCGACAGGTGGGACAAAGAGACCAGTGCTAGCGCCGCCGGCACGAAGGGAATACCCAACCAATGAGCGCCGACAGCGAACATCCTGAGGCCGGAGACGAAACAAGTCGCAGCGGCGATAAAGGCAATTGCTGGCAACATGTTCGCGCACTCGCTTGTTGTATGGCTCGAGTCGTCCGTTCGATTTTGTGCTGGCTTGCTAAATCCATCAGAGAACCGGATAATATTCCGTATTATCTTACAGCAATTTTCACACTTGCCCTCGCCATTCTCGCTTATTACGCTTGGAATGAAGCCAAGGGCGGAACCAAAGCTCTGCGCGGGCAACTCGAGGCCATGCAATCTGACCAACGCCCGTGGATTACTGTCACCGAAATCAATGTCGTTGGCAAACCTACTCTTCGTGACGGGCGACCGTTTTTCCCACGGATTCAGTATATTATAAAAAATGTCGGCCGCTCGGCTGGTTTTGTAAGGGCTGGGTCGTTTACTATAACAGGACCAGACAAGGGATGGGAAGGACAGCAAGCTGAGCTTTGCGATAAACTTAGCTCTAGCGAGATTAATACATGGCTCGTTATCCCTGGTGGCGAATTTTCCTATATGTTCCCGGACAGCACCATCGAATCGCAATCGTTAGGAAGCCGTCTGGATGATATTGGAGGAAAATCTACTCCCAAGATATTCGGATGTGTCGTATACCGGTCTGTTGATATTGCTGACAGGGCGGTCCATAAAACTGGATTCGTAGCAACGGTCTACGCTATCGACCAAAAAGATGACCCCAGAGACTTGGAAAAGCAAGGCGCTGGTACGAGCGGCGAGTTTGGCGTCCCGCTTCCCGAGGGAAAGGTGCTCAAAACCGGTTTTATTATCACAGCTGGAAAGGGTGATTGATTCGGAAGTCAATTAAAAACTAAAGCATTTGGAATAATTGCAAAAATTATAATACATACCGGAAAAAATAAGCGTATTATTGCACCTCCCCATTAGCGTAAGTCCAGTATGATAGTGCTTATTTGATCTCACTGCGATTTTCACAGCAAGATAAATTCGGACGAATCCTGTATTGTCCTTTTAAAAAACTAGGATCTATGCTAGGTTAATTCATTTTTCCCACCGCGCAGCGAGACCCTCGCGCTTGGCGACGCTTGTCCATGGAGCGGAACATATAAGCATTCGCCGGCGCGGCGCTTCGCCGAGGGAAGCGCCGCCGACCCCTTGCGTTCTCGCAAAACGGCGACGCGAAAAGTTGGGTTCGCTCGACGAAACTTGACGAAAGGAGCCAAAAACTTGACGGAACGCCCGCCCGATTTGACGAGCGCCCCTCAAGTCTCACGCCGCCTGAAGCAGTCTCTGCACCTCGTTGACGAGGTCGCGCAGGTGGAACGGCTTGGAGAGAACGCGCGCGTCCTTGGGCGCCTTGTTGTCGGGATTGAGCGCCACGGCGGCGAATCCGGTGATGAACATCACCTTGATTTCCGGATCGAGCTCGGTCGCCCGGCGCGCCAGTTCGATGCCGTCCATTTCCGGCATCACGATGTCGGTCAGCAGCAGCTCGAACGGCTCTTCGCGCAGGCGATTGTAGGCGGAAAGCCCGTTGTCGAAGGAGGCGACGACGTAGCCGGCGTTCTGGAGCGCCTTGACCAGGAAGCGGCGCATGTCGCCGTCGTCCTCGGCGAGCAGGATTCTTGCGGATATTTCAGCCGGCGCGTTCATTAAGATTCCCCAGTGGTCTCGCCATGATCGCCCCCATCGAGTAAAAATCGAGTGAAGGCGGAGCGACTTTATTGCAGTTGGCGTTTCCAGGTAAGGCGCGAATGCGTTTATGATGAAATGGACGGCCGGTTCGGCGGCCGGCGGCGGAGACCAGGGCGCGATGGGCGAGCACGGGTGGGCGGGGGACGCGGAATTGCAGCCGCCGTTCGACGTCGTCGAGCCGCGCGTTCTGACCGCGCCGCTGATCTTCAACTCGCCCCATTCGGGCGCGCGCTATCCCAAGCGCTTTCTTTCCGCCTCGCGACTGGATCCGCTGACGCTGCGCCGCTCCGAGGACGCTTTCGTCGACGAATTGTTCCTGCCCTGCGTCGCGCTCGGCGCGCCGCTGCTGCGCGCGCATTTCCCGCGCGCCTTTCTCGACGTCAACCGCGAGCCGTTCGAACTCGATCCGCAGATGTTCGAGGGATCGCTCCCCGAATTCGCCAATACGCGCTCCTTGCGCGTCGCGGCGGGCCTGGGCGCCATTCCGCGCGTCGTCGGCGACACCCAGCCGATTTACCGGGGACGGATTTCCGTCGCCGACGCGCTGGAGCGAATCGCCGCGTTCCATCAGCCTTACCACGAGCGTCTGGGCGGATTGGTCGGGCGCGCGCGCGCGCGCTTTGGGCTTTCGATCCTGATCGACTGCCATTCCATGCCCTCGACCTTGGCCGAGGGCGGCCCGCTCGACATCGTGCTCGGCGACCGATTCGGGACGAGCGCCGCCGGCTGGATCGTCGAGGCCCTCGAATCGGCGTTGCTCGCGCGGGGTTATCGCGTCCGCCGCAACAAGCCCTATGCGGGCGGGTTCATCACCGAGACTTTCGGCGCGCCGGCGAATTCGCGCCACGCCGTGCAGATCGAGATCAACCGCGCGCTCTATATGGACGAGCGCAGGATGGTGAAACTGGAGCGCGCTCGCGCGCTCGCGGAGGCGCTGTTCGCGGCGGCCGAGGCGTTGATGGCGCGCGTCGTCGAGGAATTGGGCGGAGGGCGGCTGGCGGCCGAATAGGACGCGGCATAGCGCCGCACGGCCGGCGGCCGGCGGCCGGGGGCATAGGGGCGTCCGAAAAAAAGGAGGCCGCCATGTCGCCACGGCGGCCTGAGTCTAGGGAGGAAACGCCCAAGGAGGGCATATGCGGCAGGTCATGCCGCACCGCAACAATATGTCCTTGCATCGCAACAAATGCAAGATATTTCTGCGCCGGCGAGGGGCGATTGTCAGCGCCGTGACGATTTTGCAACAGACCGGCCAGACAACAGGATCGGTGCGGACAAATATTTACATGCGAAACAATGGTTTACATATGCTCCAATTGCCCGACGGCGTGCGACCCCTAACATGTTGGAATGGCTGATATGCACTGCATGCAACCCTATTTCGCCGTTTTGGAGCTCTCGGCATGACCGCGGTCGATTTCGCCGCCTTCGTCGACCGGCTCGCGCAAGTTTCCGGCGAAGTGATTCTGCCGTTTTTTCGCACCGCGATCGGGGCCGAGGACAAGTCGCGCGGCGGCGTCTTCGATCCGGTCACAGAGGCCGATCGCGGCGCTGAAGCGGCGATGCGGCGGCTGATCGCGCAGACCTTTCCCGCGCACGGCGTCATCGGCGAGGAATACGGCCAGGACCGGCCGGACGCCGACTATGTCTGGGTGCTCGACCCCATCGACGGCACCAAGAGCTTCATCTCGGGTCTGCCGACCTGGGGCACGCTGATCGGCCTGATGCATCGTGGCAAACCGGTCTACGGCATGATGGCGCAGCCGTTCACGCGGGAGCGTTATTTCGGCGACGGCAACCGCGCCCGCGTGCGTTGCCTCGCCCCCTCGCGCGGCGACGCGCCGCCGAGCGAGTGGGCGACGCGCGGGCTTCGCGCGCGCGCCTGCGCCGGCCTCGCCGAGGCGACGGTGATGACGACGAGCCCGTCGCTCATCCCCGACGAGGCGGATCGGCAGGCCTATCGTCGCGTCGAACAGGCCGCCCGGCTCGCGCGCTACGGCGGGGACTGTTACGCCTATTGCGCGCTCGCCGGCGGCTTTGTCGACCTCGTCGTCGAAACCAACCTCAAGCCGCACGACGTCGTCGCGCTCATTCCCATCGTCACGGGCGCCGGCGGGCTGATGACGACGTGGGACGGCGGCGACGCCGCGAAGGGCGGGCGAATCATCGCCGCGGGCGATCGGCGCGTCTATGAGGAAGCGCGCCGTCTGCTGGCGGCTTGAGGGCTCAGTCGGTCGCCTCGAACGGCAGGTCGATGAACGGATCGGCGCGCTCGCCGTTCCGCCGCTCGGCGGCCCCCGGCGTGAAAAAGCCGACCGCGGCGCCGACGAGAAGCGCCGTCGCGCCGGCGATCAACGCGCCGATCAGGATCTCGCTTGGTTCCGCGGAGGGCCCGGCCTCGAAGCCGCGCCGCGCCAGCACGGCGAGGCCGGCTGCGACGGCCGCGAAGGCCGCCGGCGAGCGCCCGCGCGAGAGCAGCGCCAGGACGAGCGAGGGCACGATCAGGGCGACATTGAGCGCCAGCGCGAGAACCATCGCTCTCGGGGGATCGACGAGCCTGAGGTCCGAGACGACGGCGGCCAGGACGATGACGACGAGCATCATTAAGCGAATGCGGGCGATGCGGCGGCTCGCCAGCACCGTGAGGCGCGCGTAGGCGGTGGAGAGATCGACGCCGGCCGCGCGGGCCGCGCCGTGAACCCCCGCGCGGGCGAGCGCGAGGGCGGGCAGCCATGTCGCGGCGCCGACGAGCGCGCTCGCGGTCGGCGAACGGGCCGTCGCGGCGTCGGGCCAAAACGCGGAAAGGCTGGTCGCGCCCAGCGCGAGGCCCGCGAGGCTGAACGCAAGGCCGAGGAGTCCGGCGCGCCGGGCCTGCGTCGGCGGCGCGCCGATCGCCGCCGGGGCGAAGGCGAAGAACGCGCCGACGCCGAGCGCGCAGGCCGCATCGAACAATAGAGAGGCCGAGTCGGCATGGGCCCGCGGCAAGGCGAGCCAAGAGCCCGCCGCCTCGACCAGCGGCGCCGCGGGCGCGCCGACGCCGCTCCACGCCAGACCCGCGCCGATAGCCGCGATCGCCAGGGCGCCGCCGGCGCTCGCCGCGTCGCTCCACAGCAAGCCCTTCAAACCGCCGGGAACGATCGTCAGCGCCAGCGAGAGCGCGACGACGACTTCAGCCGCGCGCCGGCTCTGCCCGACATGCGCGACGATGACGCCGACCGCCGTGTCGAGTCCCGCCGTTGCGGTCAATACGCCGGCGGCCCACAGCGCGACGGCGAAGGCCCAACGCGTCGGCGCGGCGGGAAAACGCGTCGCGAGGACGTCGCTCAGCGCGCTCGCGCTTGCGCGTCGAACGAGCGGACCGACGATCAGCGCCGCGCCGGCCAGACCGAGCGCGACGGCGAGCCAGGGCAGGGGGCTTCGGCCGGTCGCGCCGGCGTCGAGCGCGACGACGAGCCCCGCGGCGGTCGCCGCGAAGGCGAGCCCGCCATAGGCGGGCGGGACCGCGCGTCGCGCCGCGAGGAAATCGGCGAGCCGCGCCGTGCGAGTCAGCACCCCGATGATTATAAGGCCGAAGAGGGCGATGAGCGGCCCGAGCGCTTCGACGAGCCGGTCCGGCGCGCCGACCCGCGCCAGCGCCGCGACCAGGCCCATGCCGGTCAGGAACGCCGCCGCGGCGAAAACCGCCACGCCGTCGATCCGTTCGCGATCTCGTTTGGGGGCGGCGTACATGGCGAGGCCTGTCGAGGAAGGCGCCCGGAAGTCGAGCGGCGGCGCGCCTTCCTAAGCGAAGAGCGCTTCGTCCGCCAGACCGCGGCGCTTACGCCGCCGAAATTCGGCCTCAGGCGGGAAATTCAAAAATGGTCGGCCCGAAGCGCGCCTCGAACGCCTTGCGCAGCGCCGCGTCGACATCCGCCATCGCGGCGCTGTGGCCGAGATCGCTCAGGCTGGTCACGCCGTAATGCGCTTCGCCGATGCCGCAGGGGACGATGCCTTGGAAATGCGCGAGGTTCGGCGCGACATTGAGCGAGACGCCGTGGAACGAGGCCCAGCGGCGCACGCGAATGCCGATCGCAGCGATCTTGTCCTCGGCCGCAGAGCCGTCGGTCCCGCGCGGCTTGTCCGGCCGGGCGACCCAGACGCCGACGCGGGTCTCGCGCGTTTCGCCGACCACACCCAACGTTTGCAGCGCGTCGATCAGCCAGCCCTCCAGCGCGCCGACGAAGGCGCGCACGTCGGGACGGCGGCGCTTGAGATCGAGCATGACATAGGCCACGCGCTGTCCCGGCCCATGATAGGTGAACTGCCCGCCGCGCCCGGTGCGAAAGACGGGAAAGCGCGCATCGAGAAGGTCGGCGTCTTTGGCGCTGGTGCCCGCGGTGTAGAGCGGGGGATGCTCGAGGAGCCAGACGCGTTCGGGAGCGCGCCCTGCCGCGATGGCGTCCGCGCGCGATTCCATTTCGGCGAGGGCGTGTGGGTAGTCGGTCAGGCCGGGCGTGATCAGCCATTCGACGGGGGGAGAGCCGGGGGCGGCTCGCATCGCGTCGGATGCGGCGGCGCGCGGACGCGCGGGCAGAGCGCTCATTCGCTCTTCGCGAACAATTCTCGCCCGATCAGCATCCGCCGGATCTCGCTCGTGCCCGCGCCGATCTCGTAGAGTTTGGCGTCGCGCAACAGGCGCCCGACCGGGTAATCGTTGGTGTAGCCGTTGCCGCCAAGAATCTGGATCGCGTCGAGCGCGACCTGCGTCGCGCGTTCGGCGGCGTAGAGGATGGCGCCGGCGGCGTCCTCGCGGGTCGTCTCGCCGCGGTCGCACGCCTTGGCGACCGCATAGACATACGCCCGCGCGGCGTTCATCGCGACGTACATGTCGGCGAGCTTGCCCTGGACGAGCTGGAAGGCGCCGATCGGCTGGCCGAACTGCTTGCGCTGATGCGCGTAGGGCATGACGACGTCCATCGCCGCCTGCATGATGCCGAGCGGTCCAGCCGCGAGCACGACGCGCTCGTAGTCGAGCCCGCTCATCAGCACGTTGACGCCGCGCCCGAGCTGCCCCACCAGGTTTTCCTCGGGAACTTCGCAATCCTCGAAAATCAGTTCCGAGGTGTCGGAGCCGCGCATGCCGAGCTTGTCGAGCTTGCTCCCGTGCGAAAATCCCTTCATGCCGCGCTCGATGAGGAACGCGCTGATGCCGCGTGCGCCGGCGGCCGGGTCGGTTTTCGCATAGACGATCAGCGCATCGGCGACGGGGCCGTTGGTGATCCACATTTTCGCGCCATTGACGACGTAGCGGTCGCCCTTCTTTTCGGCGCGCGTCGTCATCGAGACGACGTCGGAGCCGGCGCCGGGCTCGGACATCGCCAGCGCCCCGACATGCTCGCCCGAGATGAGCTTGGGCAGATAGCGCCGCTTCTGGGCGTCGTTGCCGTTGCGCACGATCTGATTGATGCAGAGATTGGAATGCGCGCCATAGGATAGGCCGACCGAAGCCGAAGCGCGCGACACTTCCTCGACCGCGACGCAATGCTCGAGGTAGCCGAGGCCGAGGCCGCCGTATTCCTCCGGCGCGGTGATCCCGTGCAGGCCGAGCGCGCCCATCTTGGGCCAGAGGTCGCGCGGAAACTGGTTGTCGCGATCGATCGCCGCGGCGCGCGGCGCGATTTCGCCGTCGGCGAATTCTCGGGTCGATTCGCGGATCATGTCGGCGCTTTCGCCGAGATCGAAATTGAGAGCGGAAGGACGATTGGGGATCATTCTCGGTGAACTCTTTCCATGAGAAGGCGGCTCGCTCGCTTCACGCGCCGTCGCGTGGGCGGGAGGCGAGCGTCGCGACGAGAGCCGGCGCGACGGCGGCGATCGAGACTGTTGCGACGCCTTTCACCCCAATCCCTCTCCTTGCCCCCCCCTCGCGCCATTAAGGCCTATTTGTCCAGCTTCGCCAAGGACGAATTGCTCAGGCGACCGCGGCCTTGCGGCGCACTGGCGGGATTGATCGTGTTGCGCTATGGCGGCCGGCGATGGCTGTCGTCACGCCATTACGAAAGGCGTCGGGCCTGCCCATGGTTCAATCTTTCCTTTCCGACGGCGTGCGCATCGCCTTCATCGACGTCGCGCCCGAGGCGCCCGATCGCGGCGAGCCGATCCTGCTGATCCATGGCTTCGCCTCCAATCATCGCATCAATTGGGTCAATCCGCGCTGGGTCGAGACCCTGTCCAAGGCGGGCCGGCGCGTCATCGCCTTCGACAATCGCGGCCATGGCGAGAGCGAGAAGCTTTACGATCCCGAGGCCTACCGCTCGGAGGCGATGGCGCGCGACGCGGCGAACCTCATCGATCATCTGGAAATCGAGCGCGCCGACGTGATGGGCTATTCCATGGGAGCGCGCATCGCGAGCTTCCTCGCGCTCGCCGATCCCGCCCGCGTTCGCGCGCTGATCCTCGGCGGCCTCGGCGATCGTCTCGTCCAAGGCGTCGGCCTGCCGCTCGGCATCGCCGAGGCGATGGAGGCGCCGTCCCTGAACGCTCTGAGCGATCCGATGCAGCGCACGTTCCGCGCCTTCGCCGACCAGACGAAGAGCGACCGTGCGGCGCTCGCCGCCTGCATCCGCGGCTCGCGCCAGACCCTTGATGAGGCCGAGGTCCGAGCGATCGCCTGCCCGACGCTCGTCGCCGTGGGCACGCGCGACGAGGTGGCGGGCGACCCGCATCGCCTCGCCGCGATGTTTCCGCGCGGCGAAGCGCTGGAGATACCGGGGCGGGACCACAATCTGGCGGTCGGCGACAAGGTCTACAAGGCCGGCGTGCTGGCCTTCCTGGACAGAGCGAGCGGAGCCGCGCCCGGCCGAAGCTGAAGTCGGCCGACCCGTCAGCCGTGCGCGCCAAGCCTCCTCCCCGGTCACGCGGATTGCGAGGCCTCGAGTTTTCCGGCGAAACCGGCGACGAGCCTCTCGCAATCGCTCGCGACCTGCCGCGCGGTCAGCGCGCAAACGGCGCGCGGCGCCTTGCCCGCGATGCGCCCCATCTGTTCGAAGGCGCGCCGGTCGCCGCGGCCGCCCATCGTGCACAGGAAGGCGATGTCGGGCAGGCGCGCTCGATTGTTCGCCAAATAGGACCTCACGGGCGACGAAACGGACGCGCCCCAAACCGGCGTCGCCACGACGACGAGGTCGTACGACGCCACGTCGCGCCTCGCAGGCTCGATCGGCGCGCCTTTCTGTCGCACGGCCTCGATGAGGCAGCGTAGATAGCCGGCGATCCCGGAGCGGCTCGATCGGTCGACGATCGGCTCGACATCCGCCTGCAAGACCTTCGCCAGCGCCTCCGCCGCGCGGCGGGTTACGCCGGTGCGAGAGAAATAGGCGACCAAAATCTTCGTGTCGGCCATGATTCGACTCCGCCGCGGCGATCCCCGCAGACTCGAGTACCGCATGAGCGATTGATGCGAATTGACGCAGCTCAGCCGCCGTGACGGTCGACAGGCCGAACGAGCGCCGCCGCCGTCGCGGGCTTGAGCGCGATCAATGCCGCCTGCGTCCCTCGCGCCTATGCGCATGCGTGAAGCAGCGGATACGCCGCTGCTTCCCGCCATTCGGCGGAACGCGCGACATCCGGCCGCGATGCGTTCGTCATGTCGGACTGTTACGAGGGTCTGAAGCATCGTAAGGGCCACGCCTATGAAGACGCGCTCCATTGAGAAACTGGATGCAACCCCGCAATCGCCGCCGGGCGCCTCGAACGGCGGCGCGCCGGAAACGGCGGCCAGCGAGGCGTTCGCCACGATTCTGCGGGTCCGTGAAGAGGTCCGGCGCGAGTCCGAGCGCGTGCTGAAGAGCTGGGGCGCCGCCATCGGGCTTCCCGCCTACCGCCCGTCCGCCATGAACCTCGCGCGCTATCTGGCCCTTCGACGCCACGATCTCTCCGACTTGCAGTCGACGCTCTCGGCTCTCGGCCTTTCTTCGCTCGGGCGTTGCGAGGGCCATGTCATGGCCAATCTCGACGCTGTCGCGGCGGCGCTGTCGCGCATCTGCGGCGCCGACGCCGAACCTTTTCCCGCCGCCGACCTTTGGTCGGAGGGCGAGCGTCGTCTCCTCGCCCAGCGCCGCCTGTTGTTCGGCCGCGAAAATAACGCGACGGCGATCATGGTCACTCTGCCCAGCGAAGCGGCGACGGACGCCGCGTTGGTCGAGACTTACGTCGCCGCCGGGTTGGATTGCGCGCGGATCAACTGCGCGCACGACGATGAGCAGGCGTGGGCCGCGATGGTCAAACACGTCAGGCAGGCGGCCAAGAAGCATGGCCGCGACTGCAAAATCCTGATGGACCTGCCCGGACCGAAATGTCGCGTCGAAACGCTTTGGCCGAACAGGCCCGAGCGGCTTCATGTGGGAGATTGCTTTCGCTTGGCGGTTTCTCCCGGCGAAGGGAACGCCGGCGGCATGCCGGTCGTCACCGTCGGCTTTCCCGAAGTCGTCGCGCGTCTGCCTTTTCAGGCGCGGGTTTGGATCGACGACGGCAAGATCCGCGCCCGCGTCGTCGGCGTGGAAGGTTCGGATCGAATCGTCGAAGTCATCGGCGCCCGCGCCAAGGGCGAAAGGCTTCGACTGGAAAAAGGCGTCAATTTTCCCGGGACGCCGCTCGATCTGCCCGCTCTCTCCGCCGACGACGTCGCGGCGCTGCCCGCCATCGCCAAGTATGCGGACATGGTCGGCTTCTCCTTCGTCCAGCGGCCTGAGGATATCGTCGATCTCGACCGGGCGATCGGATCGGTCAAGTCCGTTCGGTCGGCGATGCCGCTCGTCCTCAAGATCGAAACGCCTGAGGCCGTGCGCAATCTGCCGCGTCTGATCGTTCAGGCGGCGGGGACGCGCCCGACCGCCGTCATGATCGCTCGCGGCGACCTCGCGGTGGAACTGGGACACATCCGGATGGCCGAGATCCAGGAGGAAATCCTCTGGCTTTGCGAAGCCGCGCGGATTCCCGTGGTCTGGGCGACGCAGGTGCTCGACGATCTCGTGAAAGAGGGGCTGCCGAGCCGGGCCGAAACGACCGACGCCGCGATGGCCCAGCGGGCCGAGTGCGTCATGCTCAACAAGGGTCCGCACGTCGTCGAAGCCATTCGCTTCTTGTCGGATATCATCGGCAAGATGAGCCGGCACCAAAGCAAGAAATACGCCCTCCTCGGCGCGCTGCACTCCTGGCCGCTCGATGCGCTCGCGATCGAAGCGGCGCGCCCGCGCCCCGGCGCGGCGAAGCCGAGCGCTTCGCCAACGGCCGTCGCGACGGCGGACGCTTGATCCTCGCCGACCGGCGAGCGCTGGACAGGGACGGCGGAACGGCCGATCCTCGCCGCCCAAATGCGACGAATACGAAATCCGGGAGTTTCGCGATGCGCTCTTCGTTACGACGGTTGACCTTCGCCCTTGTCGCGATTTTCGCGGCGCTCGCGGGGCCCGCGTTCGCGGCCTCGTTCGATGACGCGATCGCCGCTTACAAGAAGAACGATTTCGCTACGGCGGCCGCCGTGTTCACGCAATTGGCCCAAGGCGGCGACCCGCAAGCCCAGCACAATCTCGGATATCTCTATCACGTCGGAAAAGGCGTCGCCCAGAACGACGCTCAGGCGATGATCTGGTATCGAAAAGCCGCCGATCAGGGATACGCTCCGTCGCAATTCAATCTCGGCGTCATGTTCGAAGAAGGCCAGGGCGTCAGCGCCGACGCCGCTCAGGCGATCGCGTGGTACACGAAGGCCGCCGATCAGAACTATCTGACGGCGGAGCAGAAGCTCGCCGATCTCTATATCTCGCGCAGGGACTTCGCCAACGCGCTGATCTGGGTGCGCAAAGCCGCCGATCAGGGCGACGCCGGCGAGCAGTTCAACCTCGGCTCGTTCTATTTCAACGGCTGGGCGGTGCCGAAGGACAATGCGCAGGCCCGGCTTTGGTATTCCAAGGCGGCGGCCCAAGGCTCCAAGGCCGCCGCAAGCGTGCTGAAGAAGATGCCGTGATCGGCGGCGTCCCAGACGAAAGTCTCAATCCGCCGAGGCGGCGAATGTCGAAAAGGTCGTGACAAATCGGACAAAAGCAGGGAAGCTGCGGGCAACAAACGCCAAAATGAATTCCAGGGTGGATGACGCAACCGATGGGGCCTCCGAATCTGGATGTTGCGGCAGCGCGCGTCTGCCCGCCTCCTGCGGCGCCTGTTTCGCCTGCTCTCCTTTCGATCCAAGGCTTGACGGTTCGGTTCGGCGGCATCGTCGCGCTCGACAATGTTCATTTCGAAGTCGCCCGCGGCGAGATCTGCGGGCTGATCGGCCCGAACGGCGCCGGCAAGACCACGCTCTTCAACTGCCTGTCGCGACTTTATCGGCCGCAGAGCGGCGCGATCCGCTTCGAGGGCCGCGCCATCGAGCGGCTGGCCAAGCACGAGATCGCGCGCCTCGGGATCGCCCGGACGTTCCAGAACCTCGCGCTGTTCGGCACGATGACGGCGCTCGAGAACGTCATGATCGGGACGCATGCGATCGCGCAGGGCGGATTTCTCGTCAATGCGCTCGCCCTGCCGAACGCCAGGCGCGAGGAGCGGCGCATCCGCGAGCGCGCGATGGCCTTGATCGAGGAATTCGGCCTGGGCGCGGTCGCGAACAGCCTTGTCCATGAGCTCCCTTTCGGCACGCGCAAGCGGGTGGAGCTCGCGCGCGCGTTGGCGCTCGAGCCGAAGCTGCTTCTCCTCGACGAGCCGGCCGCAGGGCTCAATCACGAGGAGGTCGACGCGCTCAGGGTCGAAATTCAGGCGATTCGCGATCGGCGCGGCGTCAGCGTGCTGCTGGTCGAGCATCACATGAACCTGGTGATGCGCGTTTCCGATCAGGTCGTCGCGCTCGATTTCGGCCGGGTCATCGCGGACGGCGCGCCCGACGAGGTTCGCTGCAATCCCGACGTGGTGCGCGCCTATCTGGGGGACGCGAACTGATGGCGGCGCTGTTGGAGATGCGCGGCCTGCGGGCCTTCTACGGCCAGACGCAAGCGCTCTACGACATCGACCTCGCGGTCGAGCAAGGCGGCGTCACCGCCGTGCTCGGGGCCAACGGCGCCGGCAAGACGACGCTGCTGCGCGCGCTTTGCGCGATGACGCGGCGCGAAGGCGAGATCTTTTTCGACGGCGAGCCCTTCGCTCCCAGAGAGGCCGAGGACGCCGCGCGCAGGGGAATCGCCCACGCGCCCGACGGCCGCGGCACGTTCCTCGACCTGACCGTCGACGAAAATCTGCGTTTGGGCGCCTATACGCGGAGGGACCGGGCCGGCGTCGCCCGCGATCTCAGGCGAGCTTTCGACTATTTCCCGCGCCTCGAGGAGCGGCGCGGCCAGCAGGCGGGAACGCTGTCGGGCGGCGAGCAGCAAATGCTCGCGATTTCGCGCGCGCTGATGCTGCGGCCGCGGCTGTTGCTGCTGGACGAGCCATCGTTCGGCCTCGCGCCGCTTGTCGTGAAGGAGATCTTCCGCATCCTCGCCGCGATCAACCGGGAAGAGCGCGTCAGCATGCTCATCGTCGAGCAAAACGCCAATCTCGCGCTCGATCTGGCCGATCGCGCCTATCTCCTGGAGACGGGCCGCGTCGCCTTTCACGGCGCCTCGAGCGTGGTGCGCGCCGACGAATCGGTGCGCCGCGTCTATCTCGGTTATTGAGGGGGGAGATGTTCGCGTTCACCCATCAAGTCCTTTCCGGCCTGGCGATGGGCAGCGTCTACGCCAGCGTCGCGCTGGCGATCGTGATGATTTACCAGGCGACGCGCCTGGTGAATTTCGCCCAGGGCGAAATGGCGATGTTCTCGACCTATCTGGCCTGGGCGATGATCGACGCCGGCTTGCCCTATTGGGTCGCGTTTTTCCTTACGGTCGTCATTTCCTTCGTTCTCGGCGCGGCGATCGAGCGGCTAGTCATCCGTCGCTTCGACGGGGCGCCGGTGCTGACCGTGGTCATCGTCTTCATCGGCCTGTTGGTCATCATCAACAGCTTGGCCGGCTGGCTCTTCACTTATTCCATCAAGAGCTTCGAGAGCCCGTTCCCGGAAACGGCCCGGTTCGGCGCCGGCTATATCTCGCCGCACGAAATGGGCGCCATCGGCGTGACGCTGGCGATGCTCGCGCTGATCTACGTCTTTTTCCGTTTCACGCCGCTTGGGCTGGCGATGCGCGCGGCGGCGCAGAACCCGCTGTCCGCGCGGCTCGTCGGCATCAGCGTCGGCCGGATGTTGGCGATCGGCTGGGGGCTCGCCGCGGCCGTCGGCGCGGTCGCGGGAATGATGGCGGCGCCGATCGTCTATCTCGATCCCAACATGATGGGTGGAATCCTGCTCTACGGGTTCGCCGCCGCGTTGCTCGGCGGCATCGACAATCCCTGGGGCGCCGTGATCGGCGGTTTTCTCGTCGGGGTGCTCGAGAATATCGCCGGCGCTTATCTCGTCGGGGCCGAAATCAAGCTTTCGGTGGCGCTTGCGATCATCATCGGCGTGCTCGTGGCCAGGCCCTCCGGCCTATTCGGCCGAGTCATCGTAACGCGTGTCTGAAAGGAGCCCTGGCATGCCCGATGCGCGACCCGCCGCGACGCTCGAACAGGCCGGGCCTCGGCGCGCGCGCGTCGCGGCGATCGGGCTCGCGCTCGTCTGCGTCCTTGCGTTGCCGTTCGCGGCGAGCGGCTACCAGACCTTTCAATTTTCCCAGGTCGTCATCTACGCGATCGCGCTTCTCGGCCTCAATCTGCTGACGGGGTTCAACGGGCAGATCTCGCTCGGCCACGGCGCCTTCTTCGGGATCGGCGGCTATGTCGCGGCGATCCTGATCGTCAAGTTCGGCGTCCCCTATGGCGTAGCGATCCCGATCGCGGGAGCCGTGTGCTTCGGCGCCGGATTCCTGTTCGGCCTGCCGGCGTTGCGCCTGGGCGGGCTCTATCTCGCCTTGGCGACCTTCGCCTTGGCCGTGGCGACGCCGCAGCTTCTCAAGTTCAAGGCGTTCGACGCCTACACCGGCGGCGTCCAGGGCTTGCTGCTGAGCAAGCCGAAGGCGCCGCTGGGGCTGCCGTTGACCCGCGATCAATGGCTCTACTTCCTGTGCCTCGGTTGCGCGATCCCCCTGTTCTGGGCCGCCGCCAATCTCGTCCATAGCCGCATCGGCCGCGCGCTGGTGGCGATCCGCGATCATCCGATCGCGGCCGAGACGATGGGCGTCGACGCCGCGCTCTACAAGACCACGACGTTTGGCATCAGCGCCGCCTACACCGGCGTCGCCGGCGCGTTGATGAGCCTGATCGTCGGCTTTGTCTCTCCCGACAGTTTCGGCTTGTTTCTCTCGCTTTCGCTGCTGGTCGGAATCGTCGTCGGCGGCCTGGCCTCGATCCCGGGCGTCGTGGTCGGCGCGCTGTTCATCGAGTTCACGCCCAATATCGCCGACCGGATTTCCGACGTGCTGGGCGAAAGCGCCAAGGCGATGCCCTGGGCGATCTACGGCGTTCTGCTTATCTTGATCATGTACGCCGCGCCGTCGGGCGCCGCGGGCGCCGCCAAGCGGGTGGCGCGGGCGGCGCAGCGGCTGCGCGGGGGTTAGCGAGTTCCATCGCGACGCGTTCACAGCGCGCGCGCAACACCAGGGAGGAAGTCATGTTCTCACGACGCGCAATCCTGAAAGCGGGCGGCGCCGGCGCGGCGGCGCTGGCGATGCGGCCTTGGGCGGCCTTCGCGGCGAACGCGCCGGGGGTCACCGACACGGAGATCAAGATCGGCCAGACGATGCCCTACAGCGGACCGGCGTCGGCCTATGGCGCGATCGGTCGCGCCGAGGCGGCCTATTTCAAGATGCTCAACGAGCAGGGCGGCGTGAACGGGCGCAAGATCAATTTCATCAGCCTCGACGACGGTTACAGCCCGCCCAAGACGGTCGAGCAGATCCGTCGCCTCGTCGAGCAGGAGCAGGTCGCGCTGATCTTCAACAGCCTGGGAACCCCGTCCAATTCCGCGATCCGCGACTATCTCAACGAAAACAAGGTGCCGCAGCTCTTCGTCGCCACCGGCGCGAGCAAGTTCGGCGATTTCGAGCATTTCCCATGGACGATGGGGTGGCAACCGTCCTACCAGACCGAAGCGCGCATCTACGCCAAGCATATCCAGGCGACGAAGCCGGACGCGAAAGTCGGCGTGCTCTATCAGAACGACGATTTCGGCAAGGACTATCTCATCGGCCTGAAGGACATGTTCGGCGCGAAATACGCCAGCCTCGTGGTGAAGGAGGCGTCTTACGAGACGTCCGAGCCGACGGTCGATTCGCAGATCATCGACTTGCAGAGCTCCGGCGCCGACACGTTCGTGATCGCCGCGACGCCGAAATTCGCCGCCCAGGCGCTGCGCAAGGCCTATGACGTCGGCTGGAAGCCGGTCGAATACCTGACCAACGTTTCGATCTCCGTCGGTTCCGTACTGAAGCCGGCCGGGCTCGAGAAATGCGTCGGCGTGATGACCGGCGCCTACGGCAAGGAGCCGACCGACCCGAGATGGAAGGACGATCCGGGCCTGCAGATTTGGCGCGACTTCATGAACAAATACATGCCGGGCGCCGACCAGACCGACGTCAACAATTCCTATGGTTACGGCGCCGCCGCGACGATGACGCAAGTGCTCAAGCAATGCGGCGCCGACCTGTCGCGCGAGCGCATCATGAAGGAGGCGGCGAACTTGAAGGATTTCCAACTGCCGACCCTGCTGCCCGGCATGACGATCAACACCTCGCCGACCAACTACAATCCCATCCGCCAGATGCAGTTGGCGCGTTTCACCGGCCAGAGCTGGGAGCTGTTCGGAGAACTGATCGCCGGCTGAACGCGCGGGCGGGCGGGCCATGTTGGCGCCGCCCGCCCGTTCGCACGATCGCCGCCGAAGCGGAAATCCTTGACTTTGTGCGCCGCATCATCGATAAGCCCTTCACCGCGTGAATTGCGGTCGATGCGCGCCGGTTGCGTGAAGGGCAAAGCTGTCCTCCTACCGAGCGCCTGTTCGTAAATCCGCTCGACCGCCCGGACACGCAGGGCGTCCCCCCTTAACGAATATTTGCCGCGGCGCGGATTCTCCGCGCCTTCGCGGCTGTTTGAAAGACATGACCATTGGAAAATTTTAACGGCTTCGGCCTCGCCGCGCCGCTCGTCACCGCTTTGGCCAAAATGGGCTACGTCAAGCCGACGCCGATTCAGGCGCAGGCCATTCCGGTCCTGATGAGCGGGCGCGATCTCATCGGCATCGCCCAGACCGGCACCGGCAAGACCGCGGCCTTCGCGTTGCCGATCCTCAATCGCCTCATCGCCGACAAGCGTCCCGCGCCTCGGGGCGGGGCGCGCGTGCTGGTGCTGAGCCCGACGCGCGAACTCGCCAGCCAAATCGCGCAGAGCTTTCGCGATCTCTCGGTCGGCTTGCCGTTCGAAATCGCCGTCGTGTTCGGCGGCGTGCCGCACGGCGCGCAGATCCGGGCGCTGGCGCGCGGACTCGACGTGCTGGTGGCGACGCCGGGGCGCCTCCTCGATCATCTCGACGCGCGCGTCGCCAATTTGGGCGCCGTCGAATTCCTCGTCCTCGACGAAGTCGACCAGATGCTCGATCTCGGCTTCATCAAGCCGATCCGCCGCATCGTGCGCGATTTGCCGAGGAAGCGGCAGAACCTGTTCTTCTCCGCGACCATGCCGCCCGACATCCGCCAACTCGCGGGCGAATTGCTGCACGATCCCGCGGAAGTCTCGGTGACGCCCGCCGCCACGACCGTCGACCGCGTCGAGCAAACCGTGATCTACGTCGACGCGCCGCGCAAGCGCGACATGCTGGTGGAGCTGTTCGCCGACGCAGCGCTGACGCGGACGATCGTGTTCACGCGCACCAAGCACGGCGCCGATAAGGTCGCCCGGACGCTCGACGAGGCGGGCGTCAGCGCGCTCGCCATTCACGGCAACAAGAGCCAGGGCCAGCGCGAGCGCGCCCTCGCGGCGTTCCGTTCGGGGCAGGCGCGCGCGCTGGTGGCCACCGACATCGCCGCGCGCGGCATCGACATCGACGGCGTCAGCCATGTCGTCAATTTCGAGCTGCCCGAGGTCGCCGAGGCCTATGTCCATCGCATCGGCCGCACCGCGCGCGCTGGGCGGGCCGGCCTGGCGATCTCGCTGTGCGACGCCACGGAGCGCGATTTGCTGCGCGCCATCGAGCGCCTGACGCGGCTGCGCCTGTTCTCGCTCGATCGCCGCGGCGACAAGGGGCCTAAGCCGGCGCCGGTGGTGCGCAAGGCCGAGACGACGCCCGCGCCGGATCGTCCGCACCATTCGCCGCATCGCGATCCGCGCTCGGCGAACCAGCAGCCGCATCGCGCCCGCCAAGGCCGCCGCGCCCGGCCGGCTTATCAAGCCAAGAGCGCGCCGGCGCGCTGAGCTGGCGTCGCCGAACAGGCCCGGGAACGTTGGGTCTGCAGGGAACGCGCCGATTGTTCGGCGCGGCTTCCCCGCGTCCCGTTCGGGCGGCGGTCGCAAAGGGCTATTTTATACACTGTGGAGGCGCTCAATTCCGTTGACAATGACGGAATTCTTGGCGTTAGTGCCCGTGCGTCATCCCAAATCGGGAATCGATGGGAAGGGCGCCGCCGAAAGGGGCCGTCGGCGAAATGGCGAGCAGCGTAGGGGGCAACATGCGCATTCGTAAACTCGTCGCCGTTCTGGCGACCGCCAGCTTGGCGTTCTGGACGCCGTCGATCATTCCGGTCAAGGCTTTCTCCATGGGATGCGGGTTGACGACGGAATACCGCACGATCGACACGGCTTTCGCAACCGCTGCGCCCGTTATCATCCCTTGCCCGACGCCACATACGCCCTCGCCATGGCCGGTCGTCGCGGTGCTCGTCGGCACGGCCAGCGTGATGCTGAACGCGGCGATCGTGTGGAACACGCAGTGCCGCGAACTGACGAGCCAGGAGGCGATGACGTCGGCCTTCCTGCCGCTGATCGGCATCGCGCTCGACGCGCAAGCGAGCAAGTGCCACCACTAATGGGGTCAGCTTCGCCGGCGTTTCGGCGTGCGCGTCATAGACCTGAGAATTGTGGCGCTTAGGCGAATTCACTGACTTAAACGGGGGGCATCATGCGCATTCGCAAACTCGTCGCGGTTCTGGCGACCGCCAGTCTGGCATTCTGGACGCCGTCGATTATTCCGGTCAAGGCGGTTACCAACGTGATTCTGCCTTGCGGCGTCGAAGCTGGACAGTATCAGACGATCGACACCGCTTACGCGGGGGCGCTGATCGTTCCTTGCCCGACGTCGCACGCGCCCTCGCCATGGCCGGTCGTCGCGGTGTTCGTCGGCACGTTCAGCGTCATGCTCAACGCGGCGATCGTCTGGAACACGCAGTGCCGCGAATTGACGAGCCAGGAGGCGATGACGTCGGCCTTCCTGCCGCTGATCGGCATCGCGCTCGACGCGCAGGCGAGCAAGTGCCACCGTTGACGCTCGCGGCCGACTCGGGGCGCATCCGCGCCCCGCTCTAGCGCGCTTCGGCTTTTCGCTTGCGCTTGGCGAGCGTGCGCAGGCGTAGCGCGTTGAGCTTGATGAAGCCCGCCGCGTCGTTGTGATCGTAGGCGACGGCGCCTTCCTCGAAAGTGACGAGATCCTGATCGTAGAGCGAATTCGGGCTGTCGCGGCCGATCGTATAGACGCCGCCCTTGTAGAGCTTCAGCCGCACGCGGCCCGCGACGAAGTCCTGGCTCTTGTCGATCAGCGTCTGCAGCAATTCGCGCTCGGGCGCGAACCAGAAGCCGTTGTAGATCAGCTCGGCGTATTTGGGCATCAGCTCGTCCTTGAGATGCGCCGCGCCGCGATCGAGCGTGATCGACTCGATCGCGCGATGGGCGGCAAGAAGGATCGTGCCGCCTGGAGTCTCGTACATGCCGCGCGACTTCATGCCGACGAAGCGGTTCTCGACGAGGTCGAGCCGGCCGATGCCATTGTCGTGGCCGAGCTTGTTGAGCTTCGTGAGCAGGGCGGCGGGCGAGAGGCGCTCGCCGTCGATGGCGATGGGATCGCCCTTCTCGAAAGTAATCTCGACGATCGTCGGCTTGTCGGGCGCTGACTCAGGATCGACGGTGCGCGAATAGACATAGCCCGGCACTTCCATGGCCGGGTCCTCCAGCACTTTGCCCTCGGAGGAGATATGCAGAAGATTGGCGTCGGTGGAGAACGGCGCTTCGCCGCGCTTGTCCCTGGCGATCGGGATCTGATGCTGTTCGGCGAAAGCGATCAATGCGGTGCGCGAGGCGAACTCCCATTCGCGCCACGGCGCGATCACCTTGATGTCCGGCTCCAGTGCGTAGGCGCTCAATTCGAAGCGCACCTGATCGTTGCCCTTGCCGGTGGCGCCGTGGGCGATCGCGTCGGCGCCGACCTGCCGGGCGATTTCGACCAAGCGCTTGGCGATGAGCGGGCGCGCGATCGAGGTTCCCAGCAGATACTGGCCCTCGTATAGCGCGTTGGCGCGGAACATCGGGAGGACGTAGTCGCGCACGAATTCCTCGCGCAGGTCCTCGATGAAGATGTTCTCGGGCTTGACGCCCAGCAGCTCCGCCTTCTTGCGCGCCGGCTCCAGCTCCTCGCCCTGGCCGAGATCGGCGGTGAAGGTGACGACCTCGCAGCCATAGGTGGTCTGCAGCCACTTGAGGATGATTGAGGTGTCGAGGCCGCCGGAATAGGCGAGGACGACTTTCTTCACTTTGGTCTTGGGCTGGGACATTGGAGCAAAAACTCTAAAAAGGGGCGACGAATTGCGGCGGGACTATAGGCGAGGACGCGCGGCGCGCAACCCTTCAGGGCGCGCCGCGCGGCCAAATTGCCCAACGCGCGAGGACGATGACGATGAGGGAAATCAGCCCGCCGAGCAGCGTGTCCGAGAGGTAATGCCCGCCGAACGCGATGCGCAGCAGGCTCGCCCCGACGCCGAACGCGATCGCGGCGCCCATCGCGACCGCGCGCAACGGCGGCGGGGCGAGGCTCGCCGGGGCGACCATCCAGAAGCCCGAGGCCGCCTCGCCGGAGGCGAAGGAGCAGTTCCTCCGGCACGCGCCATCGAAGCGATACCACGGGCGGAACTCGTCGGTTCCGCCGAAATCCCGGGTCTGCACCGGGCGCGGGCGATGCGCGTGGTCCTTGAGGCCGAGATTGACGATGAGGCCGGGGCCGAGCGTCATGGTCACGACGAGGAAGATCACGCCGCGCCCGCTCGGCGCGAAAGGGACCGCGACGCCGTAGCGGCGCAGCGCATAGAGCGCGGCGTAGGCGGCCATGACGACGAAGGGCGCGACGCGGAAAAAATCACGCCCCAAGCGTTCGGGCGCGTTGTGGCCGTCGAAGCCGTGATCGTCGTAGAAATAATGGCTCACCGCGAGATCGATTCCCGGCCAGAGCGCGAAGACGACGAGCGTGAGAAAGGTTAGCCCGAGCAGAACGAGGAGCGTACGCGTCATGCTTCACAGCACCTTGTAGACCTGGCCGGTCTGCCGGCCCTCGACGCTGCGGCTGAAGGCGCGCGCCGCGCGAAGCACCGGCACGGGATCGAAGCCGCGGAAGAACGGCGCATAGACGTTCATCGATTCCTCGAACACCGTCGGGCTCACGACATTGACGCGAAGCCCGCGCGGCAGTTCGATCGCCGCCGCGCGGACGAAGCTTTCCAGCGCCCCGTTGACCATGCTCGCCGAGGAGCCGGCGACGATCGGCTCGTCGGCGAGGACGCCTGATATCAAGGTGATCGAGCCGCCGTCGCGTAAGACCTCGCGCGCCGCCAGGGTGAGGTTCACCTGGCCCATCAGCTTGTTGACGAGACCGAGCCCATAGGCCGATTGCGCGATCGGCGCCGGCGCGATGGCGCTCAGCGGCGCGAAATTCACCACGCCCGCCGCGCAGACGACCGCATCGAGCGGCCCGGCCGCCCTGAGCCCCGCCGCGATGCTCTCGGGATCGGCGATATCGAGACGGATGTCGCCGGACTTCGAGCCGGCGGCGACGATATCGTGGCGCTCGCCGAGTTCGGCGACGACGGCGCGCCCCAGCACGCCGCTGGCGCCTACGACGAGAATGCGCAAACGAAGCGCTTCGGACATTTTAGGACTCCTCGGACGAAACGGCCGGGACACTAGCGGAAGCGTTTCCTCGGGGCAAAGCGCGAATTGACCGGCGCGGCCCCGCCGGCGCGCGCGTTGCTTCGCTTCCGGGCCGCGATATAAAGGCGGGCGCCGGGGAGCGGCGCCGAGGGAAGCCCATGTTTCGGTTGGACGAGAAACTCGCGCGCATTCGCGCCGGCGCCTATCGACGTTCCGACTTCATCATCGCGGACGCCAAGGATCCCGACATGGGGCCGGGGCTGCATGCGGTCGGCCCCGCGCGCGCGCGCGACGGATCGTCGATGCGGTTTCGCACGCGCGCCGAATTCATTGCATCGATCGAGGCGGTGGTCAGGCAGGACATCGTCGACATCATGCTGACCTCGGCGTCCAATCTCGAGGGCCTCGTCGCGCGCGACGCCTTCGCGGGAACCGGCGTCAAGCCGGCGATCCGCGCCAACGATACGACCGACGTCTGGGGCCTGCGCGGGGCAAGCTACGCCAAGAGCCCGTCGCGCCCGTTTCGCACGGCTTCGCTGTCGCGCGTGCGCTCGGGAGGGGCGACGGCGCAACCCAGCGCCAAGATCGCGTTGACCGATCTCGGGCTCTATTCCATCACCTTCACCAACGACATCGATGGGGATGTCGCGTCGCTGGAAGCGTTCCGCGAGTTTCGCGCCGACGCGAGCGCCAACGATTTCCACTACTTCCTCGAAGTCTTCAATCCGAACGTCGCCGGCGTCGCGCCGGAGCTGACGCCGCATTTCGTCAACGACGCGATCGTGCGCTGCCTGGCCGGCCTCCTCGAGGCCGAGCGGCCGCGATTTCTCAAGATCGCCTATAACGGCCCCCGAGCGCTGGAGGAACTGGCTTCGTTCGATCCGGGTCTCGTCGTCGGCGTGCTCGGCGGCGGCGCCGGGACGACGCGCGATTGTTTCGAGCTGATCCATCAAGCCGAGAAATACGGCGCCCGCGTCGCGCTGTTCGGGCGCAAGATCAACCTTGCCGAATCGCCGCTCGACATCGTTCGCTTCATGCGCGCGGTCGCGGACGGCGCGCTCGAGCCCGGCGAGGCGGTCAAGGCCTATCACGAAGCGTTGCGGCGCGAGAACGTGACGCCGATCCGCGATCTGGCGGCCGACAACGAGATCACCGAAGCCGTTCTCAAGCAGGGTTGAGGGCCCGCCGATGGGCGATCGCCGGGGCATAGCGACGGTGGGAACCTGGTGCGTCGACTTCAACAAGTCGATCGCCGATTGGCCCGCGGAAGACACGACCAACGAGGTCCTCGCCATGGATCGCCAAGGCGGCGGGTCCGCGTGCAACATGGCGATCGACCTCAAGCGGCTCGACCCCGCTTTTCCCGTGGAGACGATGGGCGTCATCGGCGACGACGACAACGCGCGCTTTCTTCTTGCGCAATGCGACGCGTTCGGCGTCCTGCGCGAAGGGCTCGTCAGCCTGCCCGGCGGCGCGACGATGAGCGTCGACGCCTTCAACGTGCTCTCCACCGGCCGGCGCACGCATTTCTATCACCAGGGCGTCGCCGCCTTGATGAACCCCGAGCACTTCGATTTTTCGCGTTCGCGCGCGCGCTTTCTGCATCTCGGTCTTCCCGGCGCCCATGTCCGGATGGACGCGCCCTGGCGCGGCGAAGCCAATGGCTGGGTCGTGGCGCTGCGCGCCGCGCGCCAATGCGGCCTCGCCACCAATCTCGAGCTGATGTCGACCTCGCGCGACAAGCTCGCCGCGCTGGCGCGGCCGTGCCTGCCGCATCTCGACATGCTCATCGTCAACGATTTCGAGATCGGCGCCCTCGCCGATGTCGAGACGCGCGATTCGAGCGGCGCGAACGCGAAGGCGGTGGCGCGCGCCGTCGACGCGGCGCTGTCGCTCGGCGCGATGGGCCTCGTCGTCGCCCATTTTCCGGAAGGCGCGATCGCGGCGACGCGCGAGGGGGGACGGTTCGCTCTGGGTTCCCTGGCGATGCCGGGAGAAGCCATCGCCGGCGTCAACGGCGCGGGCGACGCTTTCGCCGCGGGCCTGCTCTACGGCCTGCACGAGGGCTGGCCGATCGAAGCCGGCCTGCGCCTCGGCCATGCCTGCGCCGCCGCGTCGATGCGGGCGGTTTCGACGACCGCGCGGGTCGCGCCGGTCGCCGAGTGTTTGGCGCTCGCGGAAAAATGGGGTTTGCGGCCGGCGCCGGCTTGACGCGCGGCGCGCCCTGTGGGACCCGGCGGAGCCGTCGTTTCGTCAAGCGGAAGTCCGGTCGTCGTGGCGCCTTATCCCCACCGCATCATTTTCGTGCGCCATGGCGAAACGTCCTATAACGCCGAGAGCCGGCTCCAGGGCCAGCGCGACATTCCGCTCAACGGCAGAGGGCGCGAGCAGGCGAGCGCGGTCGGACGCGCTCTGCGCGAAGAGCTGGCGAACGAACTCGCGCGGCTCGACGCCGTCGGCGCCTTCTACGCCTCGCCGCTCATCCGCACGCGACAAACGATGGAGCTCGCGCGCGCCGCGATGGGTCTCGCGCCAGAGCGCTATCATCTCTCGTCGACGCTGATGGAGCTCACCTTCGGCGACTGGGAGGGGCTGACGTGGCCCGATGTCGAGGCGCGCGATGCGGCGGGCGCCAGGGCGCGCGAGGCCGACAAATGGAACTTCGCCCCGCCGCGCGGCGAGAGCTACGCCATGCTCGTCGAACGCGTCAGGCCCTGGCTCGCGGCGCGACAGGGCGATTGCTTCGTCGCCTCGCACGGCGGCGTCGCCCGCGCCTTCATGGTGCTCATCGCCGGCGTCTCCAGCGCGGCCGCGGAAAACGCCAACATCTGGCAGGGGCGGGCGCTGATCTTCGACAAGGGCGGGTTTGGGTGGGTGGGGTAGGGGCGCCCTTCAATTTTGCTGTCGCCGACCGCTACGCCGCCAACGCCAGTCTCCGCTCCATGAATTCGCGCAGCGCCGCCAGATCCTTCGCGAAGGTGCGGATGCCCTCGGCGAGCTTTTCCGTCGCCATCGCGTCCTCGTTGAGCATCCAGCGGAAGCGCTTTTCGTCCATGGCGACGCGGGCGGGCGCGGGGCCCGGCGCGTCCGGCGACATCGCCCGTTTCAGGATCCCCTGATCCTTGGCGAGTTCGTCGAGCAATTGCGGCGAAATGGTCAGACGATCGCAGCCCGCGAGGGCTTCGATTTCGCCGGCGTTGCGAAAGGAAGCGCCCATCACGAGGGTCGAGACGCCGTAGGTCTTGTAATAGGCGTAGATCGCGCGCACCGACTGCACGCCCGGATCGGCCTCGGCCGCGTAGGGCCCGCCGCCCGCCTTGACGTGCCAATCGAGGATGCGCCCGACGAACGGCGAGATGAGGAAAGCCCGGGAATCGGCGCAGGCGATGGCCTGGGCGAGCGAGAAGATCAGCGTCAGATTGCAATCGATTCCTTCGCGCTGCAGCGCGCTCGCGGCCTGCGCGCCCTCCCAGGTCGCGGCGATCTTGATGAGAATGCGCTCGCGCCCGACCCCGCGCGCCTCGTAAGCGCCGATCAGCGCCTTGGCCTTGGCGATCGTGCCCGCGGCGTCGAAGGAGAGGTCGGCGTCGACTTCGGTCGAGACGCGGCCGGGAACGATCCGGGTCAGCTCGGCGCCGAAATTGATCGCGAGACGATCGGTCACCGCGCCGGCCGGCGCCCCGGCCTTGCGCCCCCAAGCGACCGCCTCGTCGACGAGATGCGAATAGGCCGGCAATTGAGCGGCCTTGAAAATGAGCGTCGGATTGGTGGTCGAATCGGTCGGCTTGAAGATGCGAATCGAGTCCATGTCGCCGGTGTCGGCGACGACCGTGGTCATGGCGCGCAATTGACCCAGTTTGCTCGGCACGGCGAGGCTCCATCGTTCGCGCGAACTATGCGGCGCGGGGGCGGCGCGCGCAAGGTCGCGTCCGCCTCGAGGTCAGTTCGGCGACGTCGGCGCGGCGCCCGTCGGAGCCGCCGAAGCCGTCGGATCGACAAATCCGCTGGCGTCGATGATCGACATCGTATTGGCGTCCTGCGCGCGCGGCGTCGCCATTTGCGCGCCGATCGCGTGCAGCACGTCGGGCGTGTCGGCGTAGGCCGCGTGGTCGATGAAACCGTCGGAAAAGCTCGAGAGGTCGTAGACCTTGGCGCCGAGGCTTTCGAGCGCCTGCCGATCTTCCGGCTTGGACGGGTTGATCGAGCCGACGCGTAGGCGCGACTGGGCGATCGCGCTGGAGAGCGACAAAGCGCGATCGTTGGCCGTGGCGAAGACGGTGACCTTGGCGGGCCGGATATGCCCCATCTGCGCGGCGAAGACGTCCATGTCGATGTCGGGCGAGGCGAGCATCACTTCGCCGAGATGGCCGCCGAGGTCGCGATTGCCGGCGATCGATGCCTGCCGCAACGCCTCCATCGCCAGCCAGCCGCCCATGGAATGCGCGAGCACGTGGACTTTGCCGACGCCCGGCGTCGCGCTGATGTCTTGCAAGAGAATCTGCAAGGCGTCGCGCGAAGCCATCGCGCTGTCCTTGTCCGAGACATAGCCGAACAATTCGTGCTTCGTCGGCCAGGTGAACAGCACCGCGACGCCGCCGAAGCGGCTGTCCGCGGTGATCTGCGCGGCGCGGTCGCGCGCCTCCGCGAAGCTGGTGTTGAAGCCGTGCACGCACACCAGAACGTCGCGATTGACGCCGATGCGGCCGGAAACATGGGAAGCGAGTTCGGCGCGGAACTCGTCGGCGTCGAGTTCGCGCTCGCCGGCGACGACGATGTGATCCCTGGCGTTGGCGGCGCCCCACATCGGCTCCTCGATGGAGCCCGCGCGATGGCCGGGCGGAATCGTCAGGGTGGCGAGCGCGTAATGCGTGCCGTCGGTCGAGGCGGCTTGCGCCGCTGCGCCGGATTCGCCTTTGCGCGTCGAGGCGACGAAAATCTGCACCGGGCGCGCCTTCGGCGCCCCAGTGGCCGGTCCGCCGCCGAACGAGCCGACATAATTGGCCGCGCCCTCGAAGTCCGTTTCGACGCAGCCGGAGAGGGCGAGCCCGAGCGCGATCGCCAGACCGAGCCGGCCGATGTCGAGGAAACATTTTCTCGCGCTGCCCAAAGCGGCGGCCATGATCTCGAATTCCCCGATTTGTCGCGGCGATCGCGGACCGCCGTCCTTCGCGCCATAACCTGCATTGGCGCCACGACTTGGCGCTGGCGCGACCTTCGCGCCGCTCATCGGCCACGGATGTGGCGAGAGTGAGACGCACCGCGCCATGGGCGCGAATCGCGCGCGCTTGCGGCGGGGAAAGCCGAGCCTAGGACGCTTCCGCGCGCCGCGTCTCCAACGCGAAAAAGACGAGCGCGGTCACGGGAAATGCGAGCCCGAACGCGCTCGCCAGGGCCCAGCCGCCTTGCGCATAAGCCCAGGCGCCGAGCGCGGATCCGAGCGCGCCCGCGGCGAAGAAACTGGCGATGTAAAGGCCGTTGAGACGGCCGCGCGATTCGGCGCCGAGCGCGAAAATGGCGCGAAAGCCGACTACGAGATTGGCTTGCAGGCCGAAGTCGACAAGGATCGCCGCGCCGACCAGCAGCGTCAGCGCCAGCGCCGATCCGGCCGGGGCGAGATCGGTGACGAGGAAAGCGACGGCGACGGTGAGGATGGCGAGCCCGGTCGCCACGCGGCTGTGGCCGCGGTCGGCGATGCGGCCGGCGATCGGCGCGGCGATCGCGCCGGAGACGCCGGCCAGCGCGAACAGCGCGATGCCGCGCTGGGTCAGATGGAACGCATCCGTCAGCAACAGCGGCGTCGTGGTCCAGAACAGGCTGAAGGCGGCGAAAAGGCAAGATTGATAAAGGGCGCGGCGACGCAGAACGGGCGTCGTCAGCGCCAGCCGGACCATCGACGCCAGAAGCGCGCCATAACGCACTTGCGCAGTCGGCTGGCGTTTGGGCAGGGCCAGGGCGAGCACGGCGGCGATGGCGACCATGCCGGCCGTCGCGGCGAAAAAGACGGTCCGCCACGACGAACTGGCGGCGATGAAGCTCGCAACCGGGCGCGACAGCATGATCCCGAGCGACAGCCCCGTGGTCACCTCGCCGACGACGCGTCCGCGCGTGGCGGCCGGCGCCATATGGGCCGCTAAAGGCATGAGGACCTGCACGGCGACGGAGCCGAGGCCGATCAACAGCGCGCAGGCCAGGAACGTCGCCGCCTGCGCCGACAGGGCCGCGCCCAACAGACCGAGGGCGGCGAGGCCGATCGCGCCGAGCGCAAGGCGACGATTTTCGACGCGATCGGCGAGCGGCGCGATCAGCAGGAGCCCCGCGCCATAGCCGATCTGCATTAGCGTCACGATCAGCCCGGCCGCCTTCGGCGGAAGGCTCAGCGCCGCGCTGATCGGCCCGATCAACGGTTGCGCGTAATAGATGTTGGCAGCGATCAGTCCGCTCGCGGCGGCCAGCAGAACCGTCATGCCGGGCGACAGCGACGGCTCGTCGTCGGCGGCGTCGGATTCGGACAAGACTGTCTCCGTGCTGGGAATGGTCGCTTCGCATTGGCGCCAGGGAGCGACGACGCGATCTTGCCGGGGATAGCGAGCCGAGTCGCCGCCCGCAAGGCGGGCGACCGCATCCGACCGACGACGCGCGGCCCCAGGGCGAGGCGGCTCGGCGCGCTCCGCAGCCTCGACCGCCGGAGCCTAACGGCTCAAGCGGTCTGGCCGACCCGCGCGCCGCCGGCGGCCCGGCTTGCTTCGATATGCTGGAGGAACTGCCGCGCGCTTTCCCGCCAGGTGAAACGCAGCGAATGTTCGCGCGCGCGCTCGCGGGGAATTTCGAGTGCGGCCAGGCACGCGGCGCCGAGATCGTGGTTGAGCACGCCGGCGCCGCTCTCGCCGATCACGTCGAGCGGCCCGGAGACGGGGAACGCGGCGACCGGCAGGCCGCTCGCCAACGCCTCGATGAGGACGATGCCGAAGGTGTCGGTTTTCGACGGGAAAACGAAAACGTCGGCGGTTGCGTAAATTCGCGCCAGCGCTTCGCCATAGAGCGCGCCAAGAAAATGCGCGTGGGGATAGCGGCGCTCGAGCGTCGTGCGCGCCGGACCGTCGCCGACGACGACGACCGAGCCGGGCAGCTTCAGTTCGAGCAGCGCTTCGAGGTTTTTTTCGACGGCGACGCGGCCGACGCAGAGAAAGATCGGACGCGGCAAATCGACCGCGTCGGCCGGCCGCGGTCGATAGAGCGCGTGGTCGACGCCGCGGGTCCACACTTTGACGCGATCGAATCCGCGCAGGGTCAGTTCGTTCTTGATCGACGTCGTCGGCGCGAGGGTCGCGGCCGCCGGCGCGTGAAACCGGCGAAGCGCGGCGTAGGTGAAGACTTCGGGAAGGCGCGTGCGCGCGGCGATGTATTCGGGAAAGCGCGTGTGATAGCTGGTGGTGAACAGCTTGCCGCGCTTGCGGCAATAGCGCCGCGCCGCCCAGCCGATCGGGCCTTCGGTGGCGATGTGGATGTGATCGGCGCCGGCTGCGTCGATGCGCCGCGCCACTTCCCAGGGCGAGGCCAGCGCCAGACGAATGTCGGGATAGGTCGGCATCGGCAGGGAGGGAAAGCCCTGCGGCGTCAGGAAGATGAATTCCGCTTGCAGTTCACGCGCCGCCGCCGACATCCGCTCGAGGGTATGGACGACGCCGTTGACTTGGGGCCGCCATGCGTCGGTTGCGACCAATATTCTCATCAAGCCGCTTCCGCCTCCGCCTCGGCCGGTTCGTTGGCGCGCGCCGCCGCGGCCAGTTCGCGCTGGCGCTGGGCGAAGGGCTTCGACCAGAACATGACTTCGAACCTGCCGTCGCCGTGTTCGACGACGAGCGAACAGGATTCGACGAAGTCGCCGGTGTTCACGTAAGTCACGCCGTTGATGTCGCGGATCGTGGGATGATGGATATGGCCGCACACCACGCCGTCGGCGCCGCGCCGCTTCGCTTCCCCGGCGAGTTCGCGTTCGAACGAGCCGATGAAATTGACCGCTTTCTTCACTTTGAGCTTGGCCCAGGCCGAGAACGACCAATAGCCGAAGCCGAAAAGCCGCCGCATCGCGTTGAAACGCGTGTTGATGAACAGCGCCGCGTCATAGGCCCAGTCGCCGAAATGCGCGAGCCATTTGGAGTGGCGCACCACGACGTCGAATTCGTCGCCGTGCATGACGAGATAGGTTCTTCCGTCGGCCGCGACATGCATCGCATTGCGCACGATCTCGATGCCGCCGAAACTCAGGCCGATGAACTGCCGCGCGAATTCGTCGTGATTGCCGGGCACGAAGATCATGCGCGCGCCGTGGCGCACCTTGCGCAGCAGTTTCTGGATGACGTCGTTGTGCGCCTGCGGCCAATACCAGCCCGAGCGCAGCCGCCACCCGTCGATGATGTCGCCGACGAGAAAGATCGTGTCCGCGTCGTTGTGGCGCAGGAAATCCAACACCAGTTCCGCTTGGCAACCGCGCGAGCCCAGATGCAGATCGGAGATGAAGATCGTGCGGTAGCGTCGGATCGTGTCGTCTGATTTGGCCACGGTAGCCTCACCGGTCGCGCGTTAACGGCTCGTTATCGTTCTCCTTGCGCAGATTCTCATGTCGGCGGGATGACAAACGCCGAGGCGATCGCGCGCGCGTCGCGGCGCGCGATTTTGCTCGGACCGGTGAGCCGATTGGCGCTCAGGCCGCTATGTGCTTGAACATGTGGCGGCGGGCCTCGTCGTCCATCGTCGCCTTGAACGCGAATCGATCCTTCAAGGTCTTGGCGCGCGAGGCCGCGGGCCGCGCCTCGATCTCGTCGTGCAGCCGCTTGAGATGGGGAAAGCTCGCCCAGGCGTCGTCGCCGAGAATGAAGGGAACCATGCGCGCCCAACCCCACACGTCCATATCGACGATCGTATAAGCGTCGCCGACCATGTAGCGGCGATCGGCGAGGCGCTTGTCGAGGATGGAAAAATGGCGACGCGCCTCGAATTGATAGCGATCGTTGGCGTAAGGGATTTTCTCCTTGGCGAAGTGCTTGAAGTGGACCGCCTGGCCGCAGAACGGGCCGACCCCGGTGGCCACGAACATCAGCCACGACAAGAGCTCGCCGCGCGCCGACGGCGTCGCGGCAGGCAGGTACTTGCCGGTCTTTTCCGCGAGGTAGAGCAGGATCGCGTTGCTGTCGAAGACGGTCGTCTCGCCGTCGACGATGGCCGGAACCTTGCCGTTCGGATTCACCTTGAGATAGTCCGGCGCGAATTGCTCACCCTTGCGCGTGTCGACGGGAATCGCCTCGTAAGGCAGCCCGGACTCTTCCAGCAACAACGCGACCTTCGTCGGATTCGGCGAGCCGTTGAAGTAGAATTTCAGCATGGACATCTGCGCTCCTTTGGCCGCTTCGGGGCCCTTGACCCGACATTTCGTCGATGGATGGCCGGACGGAGAAGTTGATCCCGTGCGAATGTCAATGGCGACGAGCCGCCTATTCCAGCCCCGCCCACGCCAGCGCCTTCTTGGCGCGCGTCCAATGCGGCAGATCGAGCATTTCGCCGTCGAGGGAGACGACGCCGGCGCCGGGCGCGGCGGCGAAGGCGGCGATCACGGCTCGAGCGCGCGCGATCGCCTCCGCCGAGGGCGTGAAGACCTGGTTGATGACAGGGACTTGCGCGGGATGGATCGCCATTTTCGCCAGGAAGCCGTCGCGGCGCGCGGCGAGCGCTTCGGCGCGCAGGCCCTCGGCGTCGCGGAAATTGGTGAAGACCGAATCGATCGCGCTCACGTTCGCCGCCACGGCGCCGATCAGCGTCATCGCGCGCGCGAGTTCATAGGGGGCGGCATAGGCGCCGTTGGGGAGCCGATTGGTCTCCGCGCCGAGATCGGCGCTCAAGTCCTCGCCGCCCCAGGCGAGGCCTTCGAGCCGGCGGCTGCATCCGCGATAGCTCTCGAAGCCGAATAGGGCTCTCGCGCTCTCGGTGGCGATGGCGAGAATGCGCGTCGCGCCGTCGGCGAGGCCATGCTCGGCCTCGCGCACCGCGAGTTTCGCGCCGAGTTGCTGCACGCTGGCGCCGCCGAGGCTCTTGGGCAGCACGATCGCGTCGGGCGCTTCGGGCATGACGGCCTCGAGATCGGCGTCGGTAAGACCGCCGCCGAGCGGATTGACGCGCACGAAGAGGCGGGGGCGGGGCTCGCGCCGGCGCGCCTCGCGCAGAAACGCCGCGGCGACCGCGCGAGCGGCGGGCTTGGCGGAAGACGCGACGGAATCCTCGAGGTCGACGATCAGGGCGTCGGCTTCGCTCGACAGCGCCTTGGCGAGTTTCTTTTCATCGTCGGCGGGCACGAACAGCAGCGAGCGCATCGCTCAGACTTCCACGCTGGCGGGCGCCGGCCGGCGGACCATGAAGGCGGCGCGCCGGCATTCCGCGACCAGGGTTCCGTCCTGTTTGAAGGCGCGGTGCCGGAATTCGACCAGCCCGGCGTCCGCGCGCGATTTCGACAAGCGCTTGGCCAGGACTTCGGTGGTCGCGCTCACCGTGTCGCCTTCGAACAGCGGCGCCGGGAAGATCACGTCGTTCATGCCGAGATTGGCGATCGTCGTGCCGACCGTGGTGTCGTTGACGGAGATGCCGATGAGCAGGCCGAGCGTGAACAGCGAGTTCATCAGCGGACGGCCCCATTCGGTCTCGGTGGCGCAGAAATGCGCGTCGATATGCAGCGGTTGCGGGTTCAGCGTCATGTTGGAGAACAGCATGTTGTCCATTTGGGTGACGGTGCGCGTCAGGCGATGACGAAACACCTTGCCGACCTCGAAATCCTCGAAATACAGCCCGCCACGCGGGTGAGACGGTCCGGATTGTGTCATTTTGAACCTTTTTGCTCAGCCTCTTAATCGGTCGTTTACCGTAAATCAGCGATGAATGGAGCGATGATCAAGTCGGGAACGCTTCGGAGCAAGGCGTGAGAGAGATCGAAGCCGTCGCCGAACGGCCGCTGGCCCTCGACGCCGGCGAGCCCAGCATTGTGCGTCGATTTCTCGCCTGGACGCAACGGGCCGACGCGGAAGGCCGCGCCGAGGCCGCGAGCGCGCTGGCGCGCGCTTATCTCTATTCCGATCTGGCGCCGGAAGCGCGCGCCGAAGCGGCGCTGGGGCTGACGGCGGTGCTCGACGACCCTTCGGCGCTGGTGCGCCGCGCCCTCGCCGAAGCCCTGGCGAGCGCCGCCGAGGCGCCGCGCCATATCGTGCTCGCGCTCGCCTGCGATCAATCGGAGGTGGCGAGCGTCGTTCTCGCCCGCTCGCCGGCGCTCACCGACGCCGAACTCGTCGATTGCGCCGCGGCCGGCGACGTCGCGGCGCAGGCCGCCCTGGCGCGGCGTCCGCGCCTCAGCGCCGGCGTCGCGGCGGCGCTCGCCGAAATCGGCCAGCGCGATGCGGTTCTCGCTCTCGCCGACAATCTCGAGGCCGATCTGCGCCCGAGCGTGCTGTGGCGCATTTTCGAGCGATTCGGCGAAGACGCCGAGGCGCGCGAGGCCCTGCTTTCGCGGCCCTGGCTCCCCCCGGCGCTGCGCAACGAACTGGCGGCGGCGACCGCGCGCGCGCTCGCCGATTTCGCCGCGCGCTGCGATTGGCTGAGCCCACAGCGCGCCACGCGCATCGCGCGCGAGGCGCGCGAACAGGCGACCGTCACGATTCTCCGTTCGAGCGACGGCGAGGAACTCGGCGAACTCGTGCGCCGCATGCGCGCGGGCGGCACGCTCACGGTGGCGGCGCTGATGCGCGCCTTGCTCTGCGGCGACCGCGGCTTCTTCATCCAGGCGTTGGTCGAGATTTCCGGCCTCTCCGAGCGGCGGGTCGCCGCCTTCGCGCGCAACCCCGAGAGCCATGGCTTCGCCGCGCTCTACGGCAAGGCGCGCTTGCCCCCGGCGTTCCTGCCCGCCTTCCGCGCCGCCTTGGCGGGCGTCGAGGCCTCAAAGCTCGCCCGCGGCGACAAAATCTCACGCGCCTTGGCCGAGCGGGTGCTCGAAGCCTGCGGAGCGAGCGGCGGCCCCGGCCTCGCGCCGATCCAGTCGCTGCTGTGGCGCTTGGCCGCCGAAGCCGCGCGCGAGGATGCGCGCGACTTCGCCGAGGACGCGGCGCGCATGGCCCCGCCGCGATGGATCGCCTCGCGGCTCGATGCGCCGAGCTACGCGCCTCTGTTGATCGAGGCGGTGGCCGCCGCGCTGGAAGACTTCGAGGCGCCGCCGGCGGAGGCGCCGTGCGATGCGCTCGAACTGGAATCCGAGGAGGGCGCCGCGCCGCCGGTGGAAGCGCCGGCCGTTCGGCTCGCCCTGGACTTCGCGGACGATCCGGCGCCGCCGGTGCAATTGCCCGAGGATATGCTGATCGCGCTTGCGGATGCGGCGTGAGAGCGGGCGTCGCCCGGCGGCGCGGCTCTCACGCCACCTCGACGCCCGCCAGGCTGGCGCGCGCCTGCGCGATCGCCTTGGCGAGCACGTCGGCGCTCTGCGCGCCGGGCACGCCAAAGCGTGAGGCGAAGATGAAAAACGGCACGCCGGTCACGCCGAGCGATTGCGCCTGGGCGATTTCGGCGCGCACTTCTTCGACGTCGTGGTCGTCGGCGAGCAATTTCTCCACGACTTGGCCGTCCATGCCGCATTCGCGCGCGACTTCGACGAGAAGCGCGCGGTCGCCGATGTCGCGGCCTTGCTCGAAATAGAGCTGGAACAGGCGCTCGACGGCCTTGTCCTGCGCGTCGCCGGCGAAGGCCCACCGGATCAGCCGATGCGCGTCGAGCGTGTTGGGCGCGCGAGCGATCTTGTCGAAGTCGTAGGCGATGCCGACTTCGGCGCCCAGCGCGGTCAGGCGGGCGTGGATTTCGTCGAGCCGCGAATCGTCGCCGAACTTGTTCTTGAGATAGACGCGCCGGTCGACGCCCCCGGCGGGAATCGTCGGGTCGAGCTGGTAGGGCCGCCAGCGCACCGCGAACGGCCCGCCGTCGGCCTCGGCGAGCGCGAGCGCGAGCCGGCGCTTGCCGAGGTAACACCAGGGGCACACGACGTCGCTGACGACGTCGATGGTCAGGGGTCGCTCGTCTTCGCTCATGCCGTCCTCCGTTGCGCCATTATGACGGCCTGACCCGGCCGGCCGCAACCCGCGGGCGCTCGGATCATGGCGCGGCTCGCCACCACGAGTCGAGGTTGACGCCGAACATCGGCGTCTTCTCGGGACGGCCGAGCCCTGAGGAATAGGCGATCCATTGGTCCGGCGCGTAGAACAGCGGCACGATATAAAAGCCCGACAGCAGCAGGCGGTCGAGCGCGCGCACCGCGGCGACGAAGTCGTCATGTCCGCGCGCGGCGACGACGGCGCCGATCAAAGCGTCGATCGCCGGCGAGGCCGCGCCGCAGATGTTGTAGGAGCCGTCCATCGCCGCGGCCGGCGAACTCCAGCGGCCGCGTTGTTCGTTGCCCGGCGAGGGCGAGGCGATCCACGAGCCGATCATCATGTCGAAGTCGAACCGGGCGCGGCGGCGCTGATATTGCACTTCGTCGACGAGCCGCACGTTCGCCTCGACGCCGATGGTTCTGAGGCTTCGCGAAAAGGCGAGGGCGAGGCGCTCCTCCTGCCGCGTCTTGACGAGGATTTCGAAGGCGAGCGGCTCGCCGCGCGCGTTCGACAAGACGCCGTTGCGCAAGGCGTAGCCGGCTTGCGTCAGGAGGTCGAGAGCGCGCCGCGCCAGCGCCCGGTCTCGTCCCGAACCGTCGGAGGCCGGCGGCGCCCACCGCCCCTCCATGACGTCCTCGCGCACGGCGCCGGGGAAGGGCGCGAGCAGCGCGCGCTCCAAGGCCGAAGCCGGCCGCCCGGCCGAGGCCAATTCGCTGTCGTCGAAGAAGCTGCGCGAGCGCTTGTAGACGCCGTCATAGAGATTGGCGTTGATCCATTCGAAATCGAACATCGTCGCCAGCGCCTCGCGCGCCCGCGCGTCGGCGAAAATCGCGCGGCGCGTGTTGAAGGCGAAGCCGGAAACGCCTTTGGGCAAGCCGTAGGGAACCGTCAGCCGGAGGACGCGCCCGTCGCGCGCGGCGGGAAAATCATAGGCGCCGAGCCAGCGCGTCGGATCGTCCTCGATGCGGAAATCATACAGCCCGGCCTTGAAAGCTTCGAACATCGCCGAGGCGTCGCGGTAATAGTCGATGCGAATTTCATCGAAATTGTAGAGCCCGCGCGTGATCGGCAGGTCGCGCGCCCAGTAGTTGGGGTCGCGCCGCAGCACGACGCGCTGGCCCGGCTTGACCTCTTCGACGCGGTAGGGGCCGGAGGCGACGGGAATCTGCAACGTCTGATCCTCGAAATGCTCGGCGTCGGTGTGGCCGCGCGAGAGCACCGGCATCAGCGCGAGAATCAGCGGCAGTTCGCGATCGTTGGCGCCGGAGAGATCGAAGCGCACGGTCAAATCGTCCGGCGTCTCGACGCTCTTGACCAGAGCGTAGGCGGCGCGTTGCGAGGGGAGCCCTTTCGCCTTGAGCAGGTTGAAGGAGAAGACGATGTCGGCCGCGGTGATCTTCTCCCCGTCGGAAAAATGGGCGGCCGGGTCGATGTGAAAGGCGATGCGATCGCGCGCGTCGTCGGTCTCGATGGAGCGCGCGACGAGGCCGTAAAGCGTGAAGGGCTCGTCGGCCGAGCGCATCATCAGCGATTGATAGACGTTGCCGACAAGGCCTTGCGCGGTCGACAACGCCTTGACGTTGTACGGATTGAGGCTGTCGAACGCGCCGAGATAGGCGAGGGCGAGGCGCCCGCCCTTCGGCGCGTCGGGATTGACATACGGCAGATGCGCGAAGTCCGGCCCCAGCGCCGGGGCGCCGTGCATGGCGATCGCATGGGTCGGCGGCGGCTCGTCGGCCCGCGCCGCCGCGACGACGGCGGCCAGCAAGAGGAGAATCGACAGAAGTCTCATCCGCCCATCTTAAAGAACCGGCGCCGGCGCGTCACCGCCGGGGCGTTGGGGGCGGTCGGGACGAGCGGCCGACGAACCCGCGAGTGTGGCCGCCGGGCCTCGCTCGTCCGGCAAGATGCCGCGGACGCGAAATTCTTGTTGGATTGTCGTCGCGAATATGGAAAGAGGTCGCCGACAACGCGATCGCGAGACGCGCCCCTTTGCAGCCTTATTGTCGATGCAAGGGTCGCCGGCGCCGCGTCAATCGTGGCAAGAGCTTCTGATCACCGATCGAAAGGACGATTCATGACCTCCCCGTTCGTGCGCCTTGGCGCGTTGACTTTGGCTGCCGGGCTGGTCCTGGCGGCGGGCGGCGCGTTCGCGCAGGCGACGAAGCCCGCCGCTCCGGCCGCCGCGGCTCCGGCGCCGGCCGCCCCGGCTCCCGCCGCGCCGCCCAGCGGTCCGGTGAGGCTCGACTTGACGCCGATGCAGGCGCCGTGGACGAAGATTTGCGGCAAGGACCAGGGCTCGGGCAAGGATGTTTGCTACACCACGCGCGATTTCGGCCAAGCGGCCGACCAGCCGCCGACCCTCGCGATCGCCATCTATCAGATGGCGAACGAGGAACGGCGCATCGCGCGTTTTCTCCTGCCGGTCGGTCTGCTGCTGCGGCCCGGTTTTCGTCTGGTGATCGACAAGGGCGAGCCGATCGACGGCAAGTTCGCGATCTGCTTCCCCAACGGCTGCTTCGCCGAGGCGGAGCTCAACAACGCCACGCTCGGCGCCTTGAAGAAAGCGCAGACCGCCAGCGTGACCGTGCGCAATCAAGCCAATATCGAAGTCACGTTCAATTTGCCGATGAAAGATTTCGCTACGGCGTTCGACGGCCCGGCGGTCGATCCGAAGGTGCTCGCGCAGCAGAACCAGGAGTTGCAGAAGCAGCTCGAGGAGAAGGCGCGCCTGCAGCGTCAGCAGCTCGAGCAGCAGCAGTCCGGCGCGCCCGCCCCCGCGGCGCCGGCGAAATAACGCGCCGCGCGCGCGGCTAGGAACGGTCGCGGCCGTCCCCGGATGAGGTCCGGGGACGGGAAGGCGGTGGGGACTGGCGCGCGGAGCCGTTCAGCTCGCCATCCACTTGCCGCGCATGCGGTAATTGCCGTTTTCGGAGCGCACGAACAATTCGTCCACCTGGGGATGGCGCACGGGTTCGCCGGACTCGTCGGGCAGGAGATTCTGCTCCGACACATAAGCGACGTACTGGCTCTCGGTGTTTTCGGCGTAGAGGTGGTAGAAGGGTTGGTTTTTGACCGGGCGCAGTTCCTCGGGGATCGAGCGCCACCATTCCTCGGTGTTGGCGAATATCGGGTCGACGTTGTAGATAACGCCGCGGAATGGGTAGACGCGGTGCCTGACGACTTGACCGATACCGAACTTTGCGACGCGACTTTCCATGGGACTTGAAACTTTGTAAGAAAAATTTTGGTTACGCCGCTCGCTCGTTTCTGTCAATTTTTCGTCCCGCCGTGCAAATTATACCGCACCGCGAACGTCGGGTCCTTTTGCGCGACCTGACGGGCGAGGTCGACCATCACGCGCGCTTGTTTCCATGTCGCGTCGTCCTGCATTTTGCCGTCGATCATGACCGCGCCCGACCCGTCGGGCATCGCGGCGAGGATTTTTTGCGCGAAGGCGACCTCGGCGGGATCGGGAGAAAACACCGCCTTGGCGATTTCGATCTGGCTGGGGTGCAGGGTCCAGGCGCCCGCGCAGCCCATGAGGAACGCGTTGCGGAACTGCGTTTCGCAGGCCGCGGCGTCGGAAAAGTCGCCGAACGGGCCGTAGAACGGCTTGATGCCGTTGGCCGCGCAAGCGTCGACCATCCGCGCGATCGTGTAGTGCCAGAGATCCTGCTGCGCGCTCGCGCGGGGCGCGCCGGGCTCGCCGGAATCCGAGAGAACGCGATAATCGGGGTGACCGCCTCCGACCCGCGTCGTCTTCATCGCGCGCGAAGCGGCGAGGTCGGCCGGCCCGAGGCTCATGCCGTGCATGCGCGGGGACGCCGCCGCGATGGCGGCGACGTTATTGACGCCCTCGGCCGTCTCGAGGATCGCATGCACGAGAATGGGCCTTTTGACCGCGTGCCGCGCCTCGAGCAGAGCGAGATACTGGTCGATGAAATGAATGTCCCAGGGACCCTCGACTTTCGGCAGCATGACGACGTCGAGCTTGTCGCCGATTTCGCCGATCAGGCGCGTCATGTCGTCGAGGAACCAGGGCGAATTCAGCGCGTTGACGCGGACCCACAGTCCCGTCGCGCCGAAATCGACGGCGCGAGCCATGGCGATGAATCCTTCACGCGCCGCCGCTTTCGCTTCGACGGGAATCGCGTCCTCGAGGTTTCCGAGGACGACATCGACCTGGGCCGCGAGTTCGCCTGCCTTGGCGCGCATCTTTTCGATGTGCGGGGGCACGAAATGGATCATGCGTTCGACCCGCGAAGGCAGTTCGCGAAAAGGGCGCGGCGCGCCGATCGCGAGGGGTTCGAGAAATTTGCGCGGGGCTTTCATGGAAACTCCGAAAGAACTGCGATGCCGGGATCACGCCATAGGGCGAATTGGCCGCGGCGGCAATATCGCGGCGCGCCGCGTTCATCCGCCGCCCGGCAGCGCGGCGACGGTCGGCGCCGACCAGGGTCCGGAGAGCATGATCGTCAGCCGTGCGGCGTCGGTCGAAGGCGCGCCCTGGGCGTCGGCCTGGGTCGCCACCAACCGCGTACGGAATTCGCGCGCCGCGATGTCGATCGCGCCTTCGATGGCGAGCACGGACCCGGGCCCCTCGACCCGAGCCCCGCCGATTTCGGCGATTCCGTTGGCAATCGTGAATTGAGCGCGCGCGCGGGTGAACGTCGTTTGCCCGATGGCCATGTCGCGGGCCACGTCGATCGGCCGCCGCAGGCTTCGGCGCATCGCTTCCTCGATGCTCACGCCGTCGATGACGCCGGGTTGCAGGTCGAGCGAGGCGGCGCCGGCCAACGAAGCGACGGAGTCGGCGGGCGCGAAGCCGGTCGATCGTAAGGAAAAGTCGAGGCCGCCGCGTCCCCTGTAGCGGTTCCAGCCGAAGTCGGCGAGAGCGGCGCCGACGTCGGCGTCGACCAGCGAGCCGGTCAAACGCGTCTCCAGCCCGCTCGCTCCGCGCGCGAGCGTCAGCTGGCCCTTCAAGACGCCCTGGTAGGCGCCGGCGTCGAGAAGCTTCGCGGTGAGTTGCCCGTCCTTGCAGATGAGCGAGCCGGCGGCGTCGTCGATGTGATGGCCGCCCCAATCGGCGTGCGCGGCGGAAATTCGCAAGTCGAGGTCGAGGCCGCGAGCCGGCGTGAAGCCGAATGGCTCGGCGCTCCAGCCGCCCTGGGCGTTCAAGAACATCGGCGGCGCGCCGACCAAGGGCTCGATTTTCAGCGAGTCCGCTGCGAGCGTGCCGGAAATCGCCGTCCGATCGCTTTCGCGCGAGAGGGTCAGCGCGCCCTCGAACTTCTGCCCGGCGAGATCGAGCCGCGCGTCGGTAAGGGCGAGCGAAGCGCCGTTCGTCTGCGCCTTGCCCTCGAGGGAAAGCGCGTCGCCGACGAACAACGGCGCGGGGCCGGCGCCGAAGAGGCGCTCCAGCGCGCCGAGCGAGTGGATTTGCGCCGAGACGTCGCCCGAGAGTCCCGAGTTGGCGTCGCCGCCCCACGTCCCGTCCAAAGTGAGGGAGAGGGGACGCGAATCGATCGCGAGCTTCACGCCGGTCGGGCGTTTTCTCAGCCCCTCCCGCGGGTTGTCGATCCTGCCTTCAATCGTCACGCCTTCGTCGCGCCACGCGCCGGCGAGGACGAAGCTCATGGGCTTGTCGACGCCCGGCCAATCGAACGATCCGTCGAGGCTCTCGATCAAAGTGTCGAACTGATGGACGGCGCTCACGATATGCAGCACGCCGCCGGAAAGACGCACATGCGACCAGAGGGCGGACGGCTCGCCGTCCTCGGCGCCGGACAAGGCGTGTTCCTTTGCGGCGGCGACCGGCGTCGCGTCGAGATCGATGAACGCGGTCGGGCGGCGCAATGTTGCGCCGAGGGGAACGAAGCGTCCGCGAAGCAGTCCCGTCAGAGAAAGGGGAAATCGCGCGACCGGAGCGCTGAGCACGCTTTGGTCGCGGGCGTCGACCAGTTCCAGGCCGACGACGCGAAGCGTCGGCCACGGGAGCAACGCCAGCGTCGCGCGCGCCGGGCCTCGCCAATGCAGCCCGACGCGCGGCGACATCGCCTGATTGATTTCTGCGCCGACCTTGGCCGAGCCGACCGGCCAATGATAGGCGCCGCCAGCCAAGACGCCGAGGGCGCAAAGCAAGCCGACCGCCCATCTCACGCCATGGCGCATTCCTTCCGCTCCAATCGTCGCGACGAGGGCACGCCCGCCTCCGCCACCCAGACTAGCTATAGCGCTTTTTGGCGTGGCGCGACGGGCGAGGCGCGCCGCCGCGCGCTTGTTAACAATTTGCTGAAGTTCGGCGCGCGGGTCGGGCTAATTCGTCGCCGAGACCGGCGGCTCGACGAAGCGAATCTCGTTTGCGCCGCGCGAATCGGCGTCGGACCGCGGCGCCGCCGCGGCCACCCAGGGGCGGTCGTCGACGCGCGGCCGCTGGACGCTGGCGCGCTCGAGCGTCGTGAGCGTCGCGCGCCGATCATAGGCCATCGAAGCGGCGGCCAGGGCCGTGAAATCCTCGCGCGCATACGGCGAACGGCGCGCGCCGCGAAACACGACGATTCCGCCTGATGTCATCACGGCGTCGCCTTTTCGTAACGTCGGATCTTGCGAATACGGTGGATTCAGCGCGATCGCGCGATGGCACGCGCAGTCGCGGTCCAGCGTGGTTCGGTAGCGCAAAGAGGCGGGCAAAGCGGTGTAACGCTCGCCGTTCGTCGAGGCCGCGTCCTCGATTTTGTCCGACGCGGCGGGCAGGAAATAGAGCGCGGTGGACGCGTCGGGGCAAAGCCCGGCGCAGGTCGCTTCCTCGCTCGCGATTTCGCCGCTCCCTTGGAATGAACTGACGGGGAAAAAGAATCCGTCGCAGAGGCGCACGCAGACGGGACGGCGGGAAGACAATCTCGTCACGGTGGCGCCCGCGCGCTTCCTGGGCTTGGTCGGGACGCTCGGATCGATCGGAATTTCCACGAGGGCCGGCGCGTTCCCGCCGGCCGCCCTCGCGGGATCGAGGGCCGCGGACAGGGCGGCGAGGATTCTGCGCGTGTCGTTCGATGCGCCGGCGATATTGGATTGCAGCGCAACCCAGCCCGCCGCGAAGAGGGCTGCGCCGGTGACGAAAGCGGCGAACGCCCGGCGGCGGCGGCGTCCCGCCGTTTCGAACGAAAGGCCTGACAAATCGACGGACTTCGGCAATCCCGCAATCAAACGGCCAGCCACAAGACGCTCCCCACGCGCTACGACGACGGGAATGGCGGCTGCAATCCGCATTTCCTAACAAATGATTAAGATCGTTCGGCGGATTGTCGCAAATGGAATCGAGCGTCATGGTTAGCGCGCGACCCCGCGCGCCGCGGGGCGTCGCCGCGGGCCGTATTCGATCCCGGGTTCGGCGCCGCCGAGGCTCAGGCTTCACGGCGTTTGCGCTGGCGGTATTGGTCGGTGACGACCGCGGCGATGATGACCGCGCCCTTGATGACTTCCTGGTAATCGGCGCCGCGCTCTGAGGGGCGCATCGCCACGCTATTGGGCGCGGGTAATGGCTCGGGCGCCGGCTCAGCGGTCGGCTTTGCCGCAACCTTGCGCCGTCCGGCGAGCGCCGAGCAGCGCGGCGAGCGTCGTCGTGATGATCGGGCGGAGGCGGATCAGCGCCGCTTCGAGGACGCGACGCTCCCTGCGCCAGGCTCCTCGCTTCGGCGATTTCAATGGGCGCTCGACACGACGACCGACGAGGCTTTGATCAACCCGTCGATGCGCGCCCGCTGGCGTTCGAAGGCCAAGAATGCTTCGCCCTGGAGACGACGGCCGGCCGCCAGCTTGACGCGCAGCGGATCCACTCTATGGCCGGCGATCTGGACCTCGTAATAGAGGTGGGGGCCTGTGGAGAGCCCGGTCGAGCCGACATAGGCGATCGCCTGCCCCTGGCGAACGCGCGCGCCGAGGGACACGCCGCGCGCGAAACCGGAGACATGGGCATAGGTCGTCTCGTAGCCCCAATCGCGACGAATGCGGATGAATTTGCCGTAACCCCATTGCGAATCGATCGCCTCGACCACGCCGGCGTAGTCGACGCCCTGATGGAAACGCCGATCGCTCAAGACGGGGTGAATCCGCCAGCCAAAACCGTCGCCGAGGCGCGCGCTCGAATGTCTCGCGAGGCGCCCCTCGCTCGGCGGCGTCGTCGCATTGCCCCTCATGACCAACAAATATCATCCTCGGCAGCGAGTCGGTCCCAATGAAGCCGGCTGTTTCGGTCGTCTCGGCTGGGAGAGACGCTCCTCCCTTCTCGATGCGCCCAGGCCCGCAAGCGGAAGCCGGTCAAGGGTGGAAGCGATGGCGATCTTGATCGGCGCGCCTATCGACGCGGGCGCCGTCAACTCGTTTGAGGCGAAGCCGACCGGCCGGTCGCCAGGACGGGCATGCGGGCCGGGGCGGAAACGCCGCGTTGCGCGTATCGCCGCGCCAGGGCGGCGCAAGCGAAGAGCTGCGCCTGATGGAACAACATCAACGGCAGCACGATCAGGCCGACCGCATGCCCGGGAAACAGGATGTTCGCCATGGGGATGCCGCCCGCCATACTTTTCTTGGAGCCGCAAAAGACGATCGCGATCTCATCCTCCGTCGAGAAGCCCGACCACCGGCTGACCAGTGTGGTGGCAACCAGCACCAGGCCCAGCATCGCCACATCCAGCAACACGACCAGGCCGAGGCTCACGAGGCTGACTTGCGACCAGACGCCCGCGACCATGCCGGCGCTGAACGCTGCGTAGACCACCAGGAGGACCGAACCGCGATCGGCGATCGAGGTGATCGTCTTATGGCGCAGCAGCCACGCGCCGATCAGCGGCCGCACGAACTGGCCCGCGATGAAGGGGACCAGCAGTTGCAGGCCGATATCCTCGAGCGCCTTCGTGCTGAAAGCGGCGCCATGGGCGTTCAGCAGCAGCGCGACCAGAGCGGGCGTCAGCGCCATCCCGAAGAGGTTGGACGCCGAAGCGCCGCACAACGCCGCCGCCACGTTGCCGCGCGCGATGGAAGTGAAGGCGATCGAGGACTGCACGGTCGACGGCAGCACGCAGACGAACATCAGTCCGAGCGACAGCTCCGGCGTCAGGAACGGCCGCAGCAGCGCCGTCAGCGCCAGGCCGATCGCCGGGAACAGGACGAAGGTGCTGGCGAAGACCAGCGATTGCAGGCGCCAATCGGCGATTCCCGATGCGACGGCCCGCGGCGACAATCGCGCGCCGTAAAGGAAGAACAGCAGGGCGACGGCGCCATAGACCACGCCCTCCATGATCGGCGCGCCGACGCCGCGCGCCGGCGCCGCCGCAGCCAGCGCTACGGCCCCAATCAGGGCGAGCAGGTAGGGGTCGACGCGAAGGCGGGACAAGATATCAGCGGGGGACATGGCGATCGTGATCCTGCTTGCCGAGCAATGACCGCCAACATACGCCTGACTTTGAAATTATGAATCCGAATGTTTTCGATAACAGTATGTGCGATTCATGATAACAAGCCGCGTGTGAAAGCGGCGCCGATGCTTAATCCAGAGCTCCTGCAATCCTTCGTCGCGGTCGCGGAGACGAAGAGCTTCACCGTGGCGGCCCAGCGCCTGGGTCTGCGCCAGTCCACGGTCAGTCAGCACATCAAGCGGCTGGAGGAGGCGCTGCAACGGCGTCTGTTCGCGCGCGACACGCATTCGGTGGCGCCGACCCCGGACGGCGACGCGCTGTTCGACCTCGCGCGTCGGGTGCTTGACGCCAACGAGCGCATCGATCGCTTCTTGGCGGGATCCGAGTTGCGCGGTCGTATCCGCTTCGGCGCATCCGAGGATTTCGTCCAGTCCGGGTTGCAGGAAGTCCTCGCCGACTTCGCACAGCGCCATGCCTCGGTCGATCTGGAACTGACCGTCGGGCTGAGCGGCATACTGTACGAGCGGTTCGACGCCGGCGAACTCGACGTGATCTTCGTCAAGCGCCGCACCGGCGACACGCGCGGACAGACCGCCTGGCGGGAGCAGCTCGTCTGGATCGGCCGGCCCGGCATCCGGCCGGACCCGCAACTGCCCCTCCCGCTCGTGCTGTATCCGCCGCCCAGCATCACCCGCGCTCTGGCGCTCGACGCGCTGGAGCAGGCCGGCCGCGCCTGGCGCGTGGCGTGCACGAGCGGCAGCCTGAGCGGGTTGTGCGCGGCGGCGCGGGCCGGGCTCGGCGTAGCGCCGCATTCGGCCCGCCTGATCCCGCCCGGCCTCGTCACGCTGCCGTCGTCGCGCTATTTGCCCGAACTGGCCGAGATCGAGTTCGTCGTGATCGGTCCCGGACAGCACCACCGGATCGCCTCGGCCCTGATGGCGGTGATCCTGAGCAGCGCCGACCGAGTGCGGAAATCCCAGCCGGAGTGAAGCGCGACCTTCGCGATATCGAACACCTTGACGGCGCCGGGCTCGCGCAACACGCTACTGCGCCGGCGCGGGCAGGGGTTCCGGCGCCGGCTCCGGTGCGGCGGCGGGCTTGGCCGCGGTTTTGCGTCGTCCGGCGAGCGCCGAGTCGATCTTGTCGAGGTAATAATAGACGACCGGCGTGATGTAGAGCGTGAGCAATTGCGACACGCAAAGGCCGCCGACGATGGCGACGCCGAGCGGACGGCGCAGTTCCGAGCCCGCGCCCGCGCCCAGCGCGATCGGCAATGCGCCGAGCAAGGCGGCGAGCGTCGTCATGATGATCGGGCGGAAGCGGATCAACGCCGCTTCGCGGATCGCGGAGAGCGCGTCCATGCCGCCTTCGCGCCGCCGTTCGATGGCGAAGTCGACCATCATGATTGCATTCTTCTTGACGATGCCGATCAGCAGGAGAATGCCGATGATCGCGATCACCGACAGATCCATATGGAAATAATCGAGGGCCAGCAGCGCGCCGATGCCGGCCGAGGGAAGGCCGGAAAGAATCGTGATCGGATGGATATAGCTCTCGTAGAGCACGCCGAGCAGGATGTAGATGGTCATCACCGCCGCGAGCAGCAGCGCGCCTTGTCCGGCCAGCGCCTGCTCGAAGAGCTGCGCGTTGCCGGCGAAGCCGGTGATGATGCTGCCCGGCAGATTGGCTTTGCGTTCGAGCCCGTGAATCGCCTCGATCGCCTGGCCGAGCGACACCTCCGGCGCCAGATTGAACGAAATCGTCACCGCCGGCTGCTGGGCCTGACGATTGATCTGCAACGGGCCGACCGTGCGCCGCATCGTCGCGACTTCGTCGAGCGGCACGAGCTGCCCGCCCGGCGTCGCCACGCGAATGCGTCCGAGCGCGCCCGGATCGTCCTGAAAATTGTCGCCGGCCTCGAGGATCACCTGGTAGTCGTCGGCTTCGGTGAAGATCGTCGAAATCTGCCGCGTTCCATAGGCGTTGTAGAGCGCGTTGCGCACTTCGTCGGCGGTGACGCCGAACGCCGCCGCCTTGTCGCGGTCGATGTCGACGCGGAATTGCGGATTGGAAATCTGCAAATCGCTGTTGACGTCGCGCAGGCCCGGCAATTGGGCGATCGCCCGCTCCATCTCCGGCGCCTTGGAATAGAGCGCGTCGATGTCGCCGGACTGAAGCGAATATTGATACTTCGCTCGCGCGATGCGCCCGCCCGTGAAATCGAGATTCTGAACGGGCATCAGAATCGTTCTGATGCCAGGAATGACCGCAGTCGCCTTGCGCAACCGCGACATGATCGTCTCCATCGAGTCGCGCTGCGCCTTATCCTTCATTCGGATGAACAGGAATCCCTTGTTCGTCGCTCCGCCGAATCCGACCGCCGACGTCACCGAGGCGACCGCCGGGTCGTCCTCGATGAGCCGGCTCACCGTCACCTGACGCGACGACATTTCGCGGAAGCTGGTGTCGGGCTGCGCCTCCGTGATGCCGCGCAGGAAGCCGGTGTCTTCCTCGGGGAAGAATCCCTTGGGAATCCCGACGTAAAGCGAAAAGGCGGCGTAGGCGGTGACGAACGTGCCGAACAAGACGACCAGTCGGAACTTCAGCACGAAATCGAGCGACACGCGATAGGCGGTCGCCAGGCCGTCGACAAACCAGTCGGAAAGACGGGAGAAAAGGCCGGCCGCCGCGCCGTGCTTGGGCGCGCTCAGGATGCGCGCGCAGAGCATCGGGGTCAGCGTCAGCGAGACGAAGCCCGAGACGAGAATTGCGACCGTGATCGTGACCGCGAATTCGTGGAACACGCGCCCGACGACGCCGCTCATCAGCAAGACCGGGATGAACACCGCCACCAGCGAGAAGGTGATGGACAGAATCGTGAAGGCGATCTCTTTCGAGCCCTTGAGAGCGGCCTCGAACGGCTTCATGCCGTTTTCGATATGGCGCGTGATGTTCTCCAGCATGACGATCGCGTCGTCGACGACGAAGCCGACCGAGAGCGTGATCGCCAGCAGCGAGATGTTGTCGATGGAATAGTTGAAAATATACATGAACGCGCAGGCGCCGATCAGCGACACCGGCAGCGCGAGCGCGGGGATGAGCGTCGCCGAGCCCGACTTGAGGAAGACGAAGATCACGATGACTACGAGCAGGATCGACAGGCCGAGCGTGGATTGCACGTCGTCGATCGATTGACGGATCGAGATCGAACGATCGTTGATGACGTGGACATCGACGGACGGAGGCAACTGCGATTGGTAATAGGGCACTTTCGCCCTCACGCCGTCGACGACGTCGACGGTGTTGGCGTCGGATTGCCGATAGACCGCCAGCACGATCGCCGGATCCCGGCCGTCCCAAGCCGCGATCTGCTTGTTTTCGACGGAATCGTAGACTTTGGCGATTTCGTTGAGGCGCACGGGCGCGCCGTTGCGCCAAGCCACGACCAGATCGTTATATTCGGCGGCGTGCACCATCTGGCCGGTGACGTCGACGGTGACGTTCTGCCTGCGCCCGAGCAGCGCGCCGACCGGCGTCGAGGAATTGGCGGCCGCGACGGCGTTGCTGACGGCGTCGAGCGTCAAGCCGCGCGCGGCGGCCGCGTCGGGGTCGATGTCGACGCGCACGGCGAATTTCTGTTGACCGAACACCAGCACCTGCGCGACGCCGGCGATTTGCGAGATCTGCTGGGCGAAGACCTGTTCGGCGTAATCGTCGACCTTGGCCAGCGGCAGGGTCTTGGAGACCAGCGCGATAAAGAGAATCGGACTGTCGGCCGGATTCAATTTCTGGAAACTCGGCGGCGCCGGCAGTTGCGGCGGCAGCTTGCGCAGGGTCGCGGAAATGTTCGACTGAACGTCGAGCGCGGCGCCGTCGATGTTGCGATCGAGGTCGAACTGCATGACGATATTGGTGACGCCGAGGCTCGACGACGAGGTCATCATCGTGATGCCGGGGATCGTCGCGAAGGCGCGCTCCAGCGGTCCGGCGACCGAAGAGGCCATCGAATCCGGGCTGGCGCCGGGGAGGGTGGCGTTGACGGATATGGTGGGAAAGTCGACGCGCGGCAGCGCCGCCACGGGCAGCTGACGGTAACCGAAAACGCCGAAAACGATGAACGACAGCATCAACAGCGTCGTCATCACCGGGCGGCGGACGCAGAGTTCGGGAAGAGACATTTACGTCGCCCCGTTCTGCGCGTTGCGGATCGCCACCTTGGATCCCTCGATCAGGAGCAGCGCGCCGTCGACGACCACCGTCTCGCCGCCGTTCAAGCCCTTGGTCACGACGGTTTCGCCGTTCTGGGTGCGCGAGACTTCGACCGGCTGAACGTGAGCGGCGCCGTCGACGATCGTGAAGACGAAATTGCCGTCTTGCCCGATTTGAATCGCCTCGCGCGGCACGACGACCGTATTGGGCTCGGTGCGCAGCGTCAGCGTGAGATTGCACAGCTGGCCCGGCCAAAGCGTCTCGTCGGCATTGTCGAAAATGGCGTGCGCGAGGATCGTGCCGGTGGCCGGATCGACGGAATTGTCGAGCAGGGCGAGCTTTCCCGTGGCGCTCTTCGTCGACCCTTGAGGCGTCGCGTCGACGCGGGCGCCGTTGGCCATCCCCTCGCGCAACGCCGGCAATAGCGCTTGCTGCACCGAGAAGGTCACGTAGATCGGCGAAATCTGGTTGATCGTCGCGAAAATGCCGGAGGCGCTGTTGTCCGACGCCTTGGCGATATTGCCCTCCTTGATGGCGATGACGCCGACGCGTCCGGAAATCGGCGCGACGATCGTATACCAACCCAGCTGCACCTGAAGATTGTCGATCGCCGCCTTGTCGGCGAGGATCGCCGCCCGCGCGCTCGCGCCGGCCGTCTTGGCGTTGTCGAGATTGAGCACCGGGGTCGCCGAGCGAGCGACGAGGTCGGTGTAGCGGTTGGTGTCGCGCGTGGCTTGTTCGAGTTGCGCCTGGTCCTTGGCGAGTTGCGCCTTGGCGCCCTCGAGTTGCGCCACCGCTTGGCGCGGGTCGAGTTCGATCAGCGTTTCGCCCGCTTTCACCGACGCGCCGTCGGCGACCAGCACTTTCTCGACCGTGGCGTCGAAATGCGTGCGCAGCGCGACGGAGGCGATCGCTTGGGCGGTGCCGATCTCGTCGACCCGCCACGGCACGTCCTTGCGCACGGCGTGGCCGACGACGATCGACACCGGCGGGCGTGGCGAAGCGGCGGGCGCCGCCGCCGGCGGCGCGGTCCGAGGCTCGCCTGTCAGCGCGACGGGCAACAGTTCATGGATTCGCCGCGCGAAGGGCGCCGCCGCGGGCGCATACTTCTCGACATTGGCCGGGGCGTAGCCCGCATAAAGCGCCAGGACAACGGCAATCGCCAGGAGGACGCCGGCGAAGCGACGAAAACCCATGAATGAACAACTCCGCGAGATCGTCGCCAATACTACCCCGAACGACGCCATGCGCGCAAAGCGCGCCGGCGCCGGGCCGGCGGGATGTCTCGCTGCGGTCACTAGAGCTAAACGTCTGATGTCTCAAGGAGGCGTGCGCTCACAGGAGCGTGAACGCGAAAATTTCGAGTTCCGGCGGGGGGCCGAGCGGCAAGGCGGCGATCTCGCGGCGATAGCGCTTCGCCGGCATGGCGCTCGCCGGAGCGATCAAATCTGGTTGCGCAGGCGCCGGTACTCGAACTGCACCACATCGGTCCCATGGACGCGCTCGAGTCGGCGGACGATGAAATGGCCGCGCGCGAGGGTCTGGAAATGCTCGGCGAAGGCGACGTTGACCGCCGCGCCGCCGATCGCGCCGAGAACCGGGACCGCCTGGGCCGCGAGCTTCTCGCTCACCACGACGCCGAATCGCGCGGCGATTTGCGAGACGAGCCGGACGAGAATCGGGGCCGTTTCGTCCACCAGGCCCCGCTGCGCAATGAACCGAGCGCTCTCGCCGACCGACTTGGCGAGCGCGCCGCGGACGACGAAATAGCTGCCTTCGATCGCCGCTTCGCCGGCCGCCTGGCCGCCGAGCGCGAAGACCTCGATGCAGGCGAGAGCCGCCTCCGGGCGCGACAGATCCTCGCCCTCCTCGCGCGCGATTTCGGCGATCGAGCGCAACAGGATCGTCGTCGAAATCGGCAGTTCGATCGCCGTGGAGGCGAAGCCGAAGGCGCCGCCGACCGCGCCGGAAGCCGCCGCGGCCGCCTTGTGCAAGCCTTTGGCCGCCTTGGCCGGCGACTTTTTGTCGATCGTCCGCAGGGCGAAGCGCAGCGCGATCTTCAGCGCGCTCTCGGTGGCGCGCGCGACCGCTTGACGGGCCGACGAGGGCAGGGCGCGCCCCAGCGCCTCGACCTGACGCCCGAGCAGGTTGGCCGCGCGCGAGGCGAAGCTGTCGCCTTCGAGACAGCGCGCGGCGAATTGAAGCTCGCCGAGTTCTTCGCACGATAGAAGCGCGGGCATTACGGCATCGGTCGTCACAGCGCCTCGCAATCGTCTTCGAGCCGAACGGACCTCTTTCCGCCCGCCGAAATATAAGGCGTTTCGTGGGCGCGCCAAGGGGCCTCGTTCAAGCGAAGCGCATCAGCGCGAGGCTCAACAATCCCGCCGCCGCGCAATAATAGGAGAACGGCCGCATCGCCTCGAATTCGTGCTTGTGGAAATAGCGCATGAGAAAAGTAAGGCTGGCGTAGGCGACGATCCCCGCGACGACGCCGGACAGGATCGCCGCGCCGCCCAGCGTCGCGCCGGTGTGCAGCAGCTTGGGCGCCTCGAGAACCGTGGCCCCGAGAATGATCGGCGTCGCCATCAGGAACGAGAAGCGCGCGGAATCCTCGTGCCTCAATCCCGCCACGACGCCCGCCACGATCGTCAGGCCCGAGCGCGAGAAGCCGGGAATCAGCGCCAGACATTGCGCGACGCCGATCGCCAACGCGCCCTTCCAGTTCAATTGGTCGAGGACTCCGACCGCCTCGCCGCCGATCTGATCGCCGAAATAGAGCACGAAGCCGTTGGCGATGAGAAAAAACGCCGCGATCGCCGGCGAGCCGAAGGCGTCGCCGAGCCATTTTCGGAAGGCGAAACCGACGACGACGGCCGGGATCGTCGCGAGAACGACGTAGAGGAAAATGCGGCGGTCGGCAGCCGAGCGCGCGTTCGACCGACTCACCAGCGAGCGCCCAAAAGCGAACCAATCGCGCCAGAAATAGACGAACAGCGCGGTCGCCGTGCCCAAATGCATGACAACGAGGTAGGGGAGGAAATCGGGCGCCTTCTGGTCGATCGACCAGCCGAGCAAACGCGGCAGAATGACCGCGTGGCCGAGGCTGCTGATCGGAAAAAGCTCGGTGACGCCCTGGAGGACGGCCATGACGACGGCTTGGAAGGCAGTCAAGGGGAGCGCCTCTTGGCTGAAAGGAGGAATCGGCAATCCCGGGCGGGACGCCCTGCCATAACCCAATCGGCGATTCGTGTCTCGCCAATGGCGCCGATCGCGCGCTTGGGTTCGGCGCCTGCGCCCAGCGCGGCGCGAAAAAGACAAAGAAAAGCGCCGGCGAGGGGATCCCGCCGGCGCCTTGGAGGAAGTTTTCGAGCCTTTATCGGCTTACTTGAGGGCGTTGCTGACTTCGGTGAACTCGCTGCTCAGATGGGTGCCGAGAACCTGCAAGGAACCGATGATGAAGACGGCGATCAACGAAGCGATCAGCGCGTATTCGATCGCGGTGGCGCCGGACTCGTTGGCGACGAAGTTCTTGAGGGACTTGATCATTACTTTGCTCCTGCTCCAAATAGGAATTGCCATCCGGCGAGTTGACGTGGCCGCTCGGAATAGGAGGCAACTTATGCGCAGGCTGTTTCGGCGAGGTTAATTCGATTGTGTGGAATCGGCCGTACCGCCATTCCCTGTCTGCTTGGTAAAGGCGCCCTAAACATCGATTCGGCTAGGTCGCCCCGCGGCCCTTCCGGAACGGCGACGCAAGGGGCCGCCTGGGATCGCGTCCTAGCAGACGCTGTGGCCGCATTTGTGAACGGCGTCGATCTTCTCCTTGAGCTGATCGTAGCCGACGGCGCCGACGACGACCTCCTGGCCGACGACGAAGGACGGCGTGCCGTTGATCTGCAGCGAATCCGCCATTCCCATGACCTCTTGCAGACCGGCGGCCACGTCCGGGCTCTCCATGTCCTTGGCGAGGCGGTCCATGTCGAGACCGAGTTCGCGCGCGACCGCCATGGCCTCGGCCTTGCCGATCGGCCCGTGAATCGCCAGAAGCTTGTTGTGGAACTGCCAGAAGCGGTCGCCGGGCAATTGATTGCGCGCGGCGCTCGCCACTTTGGCCGCCTCGACCGAGCCTGGGCCCAGCACCGGGAAATCCTTGAGGACGAGCTTGAGATTGGGGTCGTCCTTCATCAGGCGCGCCATGTCGGGCAGGGCGCCCTTGCAGAAGTGGCAGTTGTAGTCGAAGAACTCGACGAGCGTCGCCGTTCCCTTGGGGTTGCCGACAGTCGCTTGAAATTTCGACGAAAACAGCATGTCAGCGTGATCGCCGACGATTTTTTGCCGTTCGACCTCGGCGACCTGCTTGTCGTGCTTGTCGAGCGCGTCGATCGCCTCGCGCAAGACGTCGGGATTGTTGACGAGATAGTCCCTGACGAATGCGCCGAGCTCCTGCTTCTGCGCGGGCGTGAATTCGTCGGCCGCCGCCATGCGGATCGGCATGAGGACGGTCGCCAGGGCGAGCGCCCCCGCGAGACAGGCGGCGAAATTCAATCTCATGACGGTCTCCTGCGCGGTCATTTTTGCCCGGCCTTCTTGATCCGAAACCGATGGCGGATTCAAGGCGGCGCGGCGTTCAAGCGGCTCCATAGCACAGGTCGGCGCGAGACGCTTCCTCCAGGGAACGACGGCGCTCGCCAGGGCAATTCTGAACCCTTCCGCACCGTCATGGCCCGGCTCGACCCGGCTATCCCAGGGCGATTGCATAGCAATCGTCCGCAAGCGCCAGGGACGCTCGCCACGGCGTGCGAGCGATTACTGCGCAATCGCCTCGGGACGCGCGGCGCAAAGCCGGGAATATCGGCTTGAATCGGACCAAATGTTTCCAAGCCTTTGCAAGGATTTCCAAACATTTCCAAGGAAAATCAAAACTGTTCCAAACGTTTCCAAGGAAATTCCAAATATAATCCTTGGCGGTTTCCAACGGAATCAAGGGGTTGGCGGCGACTCTGGCCGATTTCGTAACTCCCAAGGCGCCCCTAAGGAGCAAGGCGTTGGATGAGGTGGGCGGGGTCTGCGGTGAGGGTTTGCAAGATATTGTATCCCTGCTTGCGGGCAGTTGAAATGACCGAGCGCAGG